>Ga0169931_10001883_pt1 | contig 34640 bp, 22 predicted proteins | sample Kivu_15m_20L_FD_129675 | JGI IMG/M metagenome (GOLD analysis project Ga0169931, IMG submission 129675) | Freshwater microbial communities from Lake Kivu, Western Province, Rwanda to study Microbial Dark Matter (Phase II) - Kivu_15m_20L... | ecosystem: Environmental > Aquatic > Freshwater > Lake...
TGAGCAGCGGCGGAATCTGCAGTTACTGGCTGAATTCAATAACAGGCATGCTGAGCAGCATCCAGGCGACACAGACCTGCAGGCGCGGATGTCCGGGTACGAACTGGCGTTCAGGATGCAGTCGGAGGTTCCGGAACTGCTGGATTTGGCGGGGGAAAGTCGTCGGACGCTGGAGCAGTACGGGGTGGGGACGGAGCCAGTAGATTCGTTTGGTCGCAAGTGCCTGCTGGCGCGGCGTCTGATTGAGAAGGGAGTGCGTTTTGTGCAGTTGTACAGCGGGTCATGGGACAGTCATGACTATATTGAGCGGGCGCATGGGAATTTGATACGGGCCACCGATCAGCCGATTGCCGCACTGATTTCTGATCTGCGGCAGCGGGGTTTGCTGGACAGGACTTTGGTGGTCTGGTGCGGTGAATTCGGAAGGACTCCGGACAACGGAGTGCGGCAGGGGACTGCGTGGGGTCGGGATCACAACCCGAATGCGATGACGATCTGGCTGGCCGGGGGCGGCTGTCGGGCAGGGCATACGATTGGTGCCACGGATGAACTGGGCATGGAGGCGACTGAGGGTAAAGCACACGTGCGTGACTTTCATGTGACGCTGTTGCGTTTGCTGGGGCTGGACGACAGTCGGCTGACATTTTATCACGCAGGGCGTTATAAGCAGCTCAGTCAGTTTGGCGGTCGGGTGATCGAGGGTTTGCTGGGTTGAGGGTTGGAATTGCCGGGCGTTTTTCGGGAGTTTCGGGGGTATTATGCCATTGACCAGTGAGCAGATTACGCAGTTTTTTCGAGTGTCTCCGGGCAGTCGGGTGAAGTTGTCTGATCATCACACCGGGTGGGCTCAGACTGCGGAGTTGGCCGAGCTGGGACGAGAGACTGTGAAGGAGCGTGCTCAGGAGTTGTTGCGCAGCGAGCAGCAGGAGCTGTCGGACCGTCAGGAGTTGCTGTATGCAGACAATCGATATTCGCTGCTGGTGATTTTTCAGGGGATGGATGCATCTGGCAAGGACGGGACAATTCGCCATGTGATGTCGGGGATTAATCCGCAGGGCTGTCGGGTAACAAGTTTCAAGCAGCCGAGTGCGGAAGAGCTGGATCACACTTTTCTTTGGCGCTATGCGAAGTGTGTGCCCGAGCGTGGCTGCATTGGAATCTTCAATCGCTCGTGGTATGAGGAAGTATTGGTTGTGCGTGTGCATCCGCCGGTGCTGGCTGTGCAGCAGTTGCCTCCGGGAAAGCGTGGCAAGTCTTTTTGGCAGCAGCGATTTGAGGATATTAATGCATTTGAGCAGCATCTGGTCCGCAACGGGACTCAGGTGGTGAAGATCATGCTGAATATTTCGAAGGGGGAGCAGAAGAAACGTTTTTTGGAGCGTCTGGAGCGACCTGAAAAGTACTGGAAATTTTCGGCTGGTGACGTGGCGGAGCGGCGGCACTGGGATGCGTATGTGCAGGCTTACGAGGAATCGCTGGAGGCCACCAGCACAGAATGGGCTCCGTGGTACGTCGTGCCGGCGGACCAGAAATGGGTGGCTCGCAGTATCGTCGCCAGCATCCTGCGTGAGACGATCAGTGGTCTGGAGTTGCGTTATCCGCAGCTTACGGCGGAGCAACAGTCTGAATTCGCGGCGGCTCGGGAAGAGCTGCTGCGGGAGTGAGCGAGGTTTCGATTTGAACTGTGAGAAATCTGGGAGTGCGTGATGATGCTGCGATTCAGGAGTGCGCTGAGTATTTTTGTGCTGCTGATCAGTGCTGACTGTTGTTGCCTGGCGGGGCCGCAGTCTGCCGTGAAATCGGCGGCGGTGCCAACGGATCAGTACATCAGAGACAACTACGTCAAGCAGGAACACATGGTTCCGATGCGTGACGGGGTGAAGTTGTACACGGCTGTGTACGTACCAAAGAGTACGGAGCAGAAGTGGCCGATTCTGATCAAGAGGACTCCGTATTCCTGTGCTCCTTACGGACCTGACAAAATGCCGGGTTCGCTTGGGCCGAGCGAGCATTTTGTGCGTGCGGGTTACATTTTTGTGAACCAGGATGTGCGGGGCCGTTTTTTGTCTGAGGGTCAGTTTGAGCAGGTGAGGCCTCATTTGACTGAGAAGCGGGGCCCGGGGGACATCGACGAGAGCACAGATGCTTGGGATACGATTGAGTGGCTGACGAAGAACATCGAGGGGCACAACGGCAAGGTCGGGATGGCGGGAATTTCGTACCCGGGTTTCTATGCATCGGCCGGGATGATTGATGCGCATCCGGCTTTGGCAGCCGTTTCACCGCAGGCTCCTGTGGGTGACTGGTATTTCGATGACTTTCTACACCATGGTGCCTTCTTTTTGGCTCATGCTTTTCGCTGGCTGAACAATAATGCTCAGGAGCGACGTGGTCCGACGACTGAGCGTCCGGTGGCGAACGCTGTTCCGTCGCTTGACGGTTATCAGATGTTTCTGGATGCCGGGACGATCACCGGGATTAACGAGCGTTTTCTTAAGGACTCAGTTCCATTCTGGAACGACATGATGGCGCATCCGAATCGGGATGAATTCTGGCAGCGTCGGGCGATTTTGCCGCACCTGAAGAACACAGCTCCGGCGGTGATGGTGGTCACTGGCTGGTTTGATGCTGAGGACCTGTATGGGTCGTTCAAGACGTATCAGTCTGTGGAGCGATTAAATCCGGGTGTGAAGAACGTGCTGGTGGTGGGACCTTGGGTACATGGTGGCTGGGCATCGACGGAAGGCGATCGTCTGGGTGCTGTGACGTTTGGTTCGAAGACGGGTCCGCATTATCGAGCGGAGATTGAGTTTCCATTTTTTGAAAAGTATCTGCGTGGTACTGACGTGGCGGCACCGGCGGAAGCCACGGTGTTTGAGACCGGCAGCAATCAGTGGCGGACATTCAGTCACTGGCCTCCTGCTGAGGCGAAGCCTTCGCGGCTGCGATTGCAGGCGGGTGGCCGGCTGCAGCTGGAATCAGCGGACGGCAAGCTGCTGTCGGGTGCCAGCGAGAAAGCTGAGCAGAGTCCGGGAGATTCGGGTTTTGATCAGTACATCAGTGATCCTGCCAGACCTGTGCCCTATACGGAAGAAATTACCAATCGGATGACGAACGAATATATGACGGACGACCAGCGTTTTGCTGCGCGACGCCCGGATGTGCTGGTGTATCAGACTGACGTGCTGGCCGAGGATGTGGTGATTGCAGGTCCGCTGCTGGCTCAGTTTTTTGCGTCGACCAGCGGTACGGATGCGGATTTTGTCGTGAAGCTGATTGACGTGTTTCCTGACGGCACGGATGCAGCGAAGCTGCCGAACTATCAGATGATGGTTCGCAGCGAGGTATTGCGCGGGCGGTTTCGGAACTCGTATGAAAAGCCGGAAGCGTTTGTGCCGGATCAGCCGGCAGCGATCCGTCTGGAGCTGCTGGACGTGCTGCACCGTTTCCAGAAAGGGCACCGCATCATGATTCAGATTCAGAGTACCTGGTTCCCGCTGGTGGATCGCAACCCGCAGAAGTATGTGCCAAACATTTATTTTGCGAAGCCGGAAGATTTTCAGTCGGCGGTGCATCGCGTGTATCACAGCGAGCAGCATCCGGCGACGATCTCGTTCGGGCTGGTGCCGTAATCAATATGACTGAAGCAGGGTGAGCAGTGACTGCCTGGACGTTTTGCGAGGTCCGGGCCGTCTTCAGGTGCCTCATCTCGTCAACAGGCAGCTGGCACGAAGTCAATCAGGGCGACTGTGCAAATGTCTGACAGCGCCCCAGTCTGCCGCCTGAAGAACCATAAATCGACAGTGCAGCCCACAGGCGACTGCCTGAAAAGGGTCGTGGCTGGCGAAGAGATTGTGCGACCGGGCAGGACTGGCAGACGGTCGCCCGGCTGTTGATGCTGGACCGGCATGACTCGATTGGTCATCCGTCTGCCGTACTTAAATGCCTCGTCTGTTTTACCTCACAGAGGCACGGAAGCACGGAGCGAGTGGCTTGCAGGGTGACTTCACGGTGCGGGTCAGGGGTTTGCCGGCGGCTCGTGCGGCAGTTTCTCTGTGTTGTTGTGGCTCTGTGAGAGAACCAGTCAGCGTTGCTGCAGGAAAAAAGCTGGCCCGGGGATTACCGCGGGCCAGCTTTTGAGCCGCGGTTCGCGTCAGCCGGCTGCTGGTGCTGTCAGTGCAGTGTATTCATACCCGCCCTGGATACCGAGTGGCATGCCAAGCTGCCAGTAAACAAACAGGAAGGCTGTCCAGAGCACCAGAAAGGTCATGGAATATGGCAGCATCAGAGATGTGACGGTACCCAGGCCAGTGCTTTTGACGTATTTCTGGCAGAACACAACGACCAGCGGAAAGTAGGGCATCATCGGAGTAATGATATTGGTACATGAATCACCAACCCGATAGGCAGCCTGTGTCAGTTCAGGAGAGATTCCCAGCAGCATCAGCATGGGGACGAAAATTGGTGACAGCATCGCCCACTTAGCGGATGCTGAGCCGATCAGCAGGTTGACGGTTGTCGACAGCAGAATCACCCCTGCAATCGTGACACCTGCTGATGCGTTCATCGCCTTCAATTTGGCTGCACCCTTCACAGCAAGCAGTGCACCAAATCCGGATTCCGTGAATGAAGCGATAAAGAGGGAAGCAAAGAACACGAGCACCAGGTAATAGCTCATTGACTCCATCGCTTTAGCCATGCCTTTGACGGCATCACGATGGGTTTTGAATGTGCCGGAGACAACTCCGTGCACAAGCCCGGGGATCAAAAAGAAGATAAAGATCAGGGGGACAATTGAGTTCATCAGTTTTGCCGGAGCCGCTTTATTCAGGCTGGTCAGACGCTGGTACAGGGCCCAGTTCTGGCCCTCTGGCGGTTTGGCCTGCAGTGCCGAACCGGGCCATAGTGACCAGACCGCCAGCACAGCAACGCAGATCAGTACGGACAGTCCGGCCAGTGCCATGCCGCGACGATCCCGATCACTGAGTTCCGGCAATTTGGGCATTTGGTCCGGGTCACCGTCAACCACGGAATTCTTGAGCCGCGGCTCGATCACAAAGTCCGTAATGACCCAGCCGATGGCGATAATCAGCACACTTGAGCACCCAGTGAAGAACCAGTTGCAGAGCGGGTTGACCACATAAGTGCTGTCAACCAGCTGGGCTCCTGAGGTGGTCAGACCGGCCAGCAGCGGGTCAATTCCGCAGGGAATAAAATTCGCGCTAAAGCCGCCGCTGACACCGGCAAAAGCGGCTGAAATCCCGGCCAGCGGATGTCGACCGACCGCGTAGAAAATGACGCCTGCCAGCGGAATGACCACGACATAGCCAGCATCAGCAGCTGTGTGACTGATCACAGCGACGAACACGACCATGGGTGTGAGCAGGGATTTGGGAGTGAAAGTGAGCATGGTCTTGAGCACCGCGTTGATGAACCCGGAATGCTCAGCCACACCCACTCCCAGCATCGCCACCAGAACCACACCCAGCGGGTGAAAGCCCACGAATGTCTCTGTCATTTTTGACAGGAATTCGGCCACTTTCTCGGGGGCCAGCAGGTTCATGATGCGAATCGGCTCGGTTTTGCCCGGTAATGTTTCAGCGAAGTCCACATACGAAAACACGGCCGACAACAGCCAGACGATGGCAATTCCAATCACAAACAGCACGGCAGGATCCGGCAGTTTGTTGCCCACCCATTCAATCGTGTCCAGAAAAGTGCCCAGTAATCCGCGTTTTTCACCGCTGGCCGGCTGAGACTGGCTCATGGAATGCTTTCGGAAATGTGCCCGTGTGAAAGTGAACCAGCACTACTTAGTGGCGAAACAGAACAGGTGTCGTTCGCCACGCAGATAAATGCGACCATCGACCGGTATCGGTGATCCAATCACCGGCTCCTGCAGATCATTCTGTGAAAGCACACGAAATTTGTCACCGGCGACGTTTGCAACAAACACCATGCCATCTTCGCGCGGTGCATAAAATCGCCCGCCCGCAATAACCGGCGATGAATAGAAGTTTGTGCGGTGTTTCGGAAAGGCGTCCTTCCAGAGTGTTTTTCCGGAGGCTGGTTCCAGGCACTCCACCTCACCGCCGTCTCGGACAAGGTACACATGCTGATTCCAGACTGCGGCACTGGGCACGAATGTGCCCACATCGGTGCGAAGCCATGCATGGGCAGTGGCTGTGACGTCACCAGACCCATCGAGGCGGATACCGTGCAGTCGCGGTTTGCCGCGATCGTTTCTGCCAAATGCGATTACCGCTGTTCCGTTGACAATCACCGGAGTAGAAATGGAGGGCCAAAGTTTCTCGGCATCAGGGTTGAAGTTTCCGCAGGTCCAGAGCAGTTTACCGGACTCTGCGTCGTGCATCGTGAGGTGCTCGGCCCCCCACGTCAGCAGCGCTTCCTTGCCGTCTCGCATGATGACAAGCGGAGTTGCGTAGCCGTGGTCACCCTCTTGTGGAGTCTGAAAGTTGCGGTCAGTCTTCCAGGCCATCTCTCCGGTCTGGCGATCAAATGCAGCCAGCCAGGATTCGCCATTGTGCATTCGAGCAAGAACCACGTGCCGGCTGGTGAGCACCGGTGAGGTGCCGTGATCCCAGTACAGCGTGTCTTTTCCAAATCGCTCGACGATGTTGGTGGTCCAGAGAGTTTTTCCAGTGGTGGAAACTGCCGCCAGAGTACCGCTCTTGAAATAGACGAAGATTGATTTTCCGTCGCTGACGGGTGACGCATTGCTGCCCGATCCGTTGCGGTGCTTGCCGGCATCTTCCTGGGCAAAAATCGCCTGCCAAAGCTGCTTTCCGGAAAGATCAAAGGCCAGCAGAGCATCGCGACCGTCAACCGGAGCAGTCAGGTACAGCGTTTTGCCAACCAGAATCGGCGTTGAACAGCCCTTGCCAGGCAGCGGTGTTTTCCAGATGAGCGTTTCCGGGCTGAGGCTGTCCGGGTAGTTGCCACCGTCGACGCTGCCGGTATCTGCAGGACCGCGCCAGCGCGGCCAGTCTGCGGCTGAGCAGGCTGCTGCTAACGATGAAACTGCCAGAGTGACGACGATGAGACCAGATCTGAGCCTGAGCATGGAAGCAGGTCCGTATAACAATGTGGCAAATTTCGCGGGAGGCTGACACGAGTGTATCGAAAACCTCCTGCCATAGCGACCGAAAGTCGCTGCAGTCTGTCGGCAACGGACGGCATTCGCTGTCAGTCACAGACAAAACCGGACGTTCGACCGCGGCATCCGGCAGCCAGGGTGCAGTGCGCTCAGCAGCCGCCAGCAGAAGGAACCAGTCACTGAGTGTGCTCAGGCTGGATCCACGCGAAGTAGAAAATGCAGCTCGGGCTTTCCAGCCTGAGCACTGTTCCTCAGAAGCACACTGCCCCTGAAAAATACGATGTTTTGGCACTTCGACTGCCCCTTCGCACAGTACACTCGGACGTTTGTCCTCGGCGTCTGGTGAGACCGGGCTAAGGTTTTGGTGGCAAGACCGTCAGAGTGGCCTCGGCAATCGTGCGAGCAGCTCCGCTGCCGGTCGTGGCACGCACCAGCAGCGGCATGTTCAGCGGACCGACATTGTCGGCAGCGAATCGCAGTGTCAGGACGCCTGTTGACTGCTGTCCGGTCAGCTGGACGGCATCACACGAGATGCCCTGCATGTGCCGGGGCAGCAAAAGTTCGACCTGCAGAGGCCCGGCAGAATCCGAGCCGCGCTGTACCTCAAAACCCAGCTGCGCTGCGGTGCCGCCCACCGCCAGCAGCGTATTACGCTCAAGACGCAGATTCATGCGACCGGGATCCACCAGCACAATGATCTGATCATTCTGTTCAAACGACGTGTAGCTGACGTTATGTGCCCGTCCGTCCTCTGTGGTGACCTGTCCCACGGCCATCAGGCACGTCCGACTGGTGCGGCCAATTTCCATCCATGGAGGCAGTGACACGGTATATTCAAATTCCGTCTGCCCGGCAGGAACTTCGATGACAGGCCCCGTGACACCCTGCAGATGTCTCGTCTGACGTTCGGCGAGGGAAACCTGCAGCGGCCCTTCGTAGCCCCCGCGTTCGATGCGGTATCGTCTGGTGAATGCAGACCCGCGAGCCGCGTAGCGGGTTTCGAAGTCACCCACAAATCGAAACGGGGTGGGCACTGTCACTGCCAGCCACAAATTCTGGCTGGCAGCAGCGGGATCGGTTCCCTCGGTCGTCGCAAGCACTTCCGCACTGAGCCCGTCACGCTGCTGCGTGCCGCGGATCCTTACTGCTGAGACGTCGATCCGAGCGGTTGCCTCTGCCTTGAACGTCAACTGTACCTCGTTCTTCCCCGCTGCTATCTCAGTCCCTTCCACCGCAACACCCGGCGGCAGACCTTCGACCTGCAATGGAATTGCCTCATTATGTCCATTCTGTCGGTCGGCCATCACTTTCACCTTTGCTTCGCCACCGCGTTTGAGATTCAGTGCGTCCGCCGGAATCCTGAGTCTGAAGAATGGCTGCAGAGTGCCGGCCTCCTGAACGCTCAGGCGATACCCGAACTGCGGCCCCCCGCGACCATCGAATCGATCGGATACTTCTACGCTGTAAACACCATCCTCGGGCGGCTGAAAAGTCAGCAGCGAATCAGGGACACCGCCGGCTGCATCGTCCGATTCGGCAACCATCTTTCCGGCCTGGTCGAACACCTGCAGCACGCTGTCGAGCGGCGAACGCAGCTGAGACGCGCTGATCTTCAACTGCACGGCAATTCCCTTTTTCAGCGACAACTGCCAGAAGTCGCTGTCTGCCGGCTGCTGGATACGGCCGTTCAGAATGGTGCCGACCGAGGCGGGCAGGCCGGACTGCGGATCGTTGTTAGGCTCCTGTTCAATGACTTCCGGCAGTTCCGAAATTTCAAATGGCAAGTGAGCCGCGGCGGGGAGCCTGAAGACTGGATCGCTGCCGGCCGGAATCTCGAGCTGCCGCGATGTCTCGGGCAGTCCTGTGCCGATCAGTTCGACGGAAACATGCGTTCCGGCTCTGGCACCCAGCGGATAAACAGCCTGCACCACCGGCCCGCGCTGCAGCGTCAGGCGATAGATATAGTGCTGTAAGCCACCGAGATCTGCATCCGAAAGGTGCACGGCGTACTGACCGGATTCCTGGGCAGTGAATGCCAGCTGCGGATCACGTCCCGAGGCGTCATCGCAGCGAGCGATCACTGTGCCGGTCGGTCCCGTGACCTGCATTGTAGCGTCGAGCGGCGATTTCAACTGCTGCGCGGCAACTTCGCAGGAGATCACTTCGCCGGCTTCGGCGGTGAAGGTCCAGATATCGATGTCTTCACGCGGGTAGATGCGACCGTTAATGGTTACAGGCAGGTTCACTTCAGCAGGAATCGGACGACCTTCAATTTCCTGTTCGGTGATCTCCGGCAGTTCGCCGACGATGAACGGCATCCCGGGAGTGACTCCCTGAGAGGTACTCACATGCCACCACCGAATGCCCTCACGGGCATCTGCGGCAATCCGGATGGTTCCGCGATGGTCCACCGGATAATCCTCTTTCTGCTGAGACTCTGGCAAAGGCAGCAGCGGACCTTCAAACCAAAGTGTTTGCGGCTGCCGACTGAGCTTCCGGGAATACTCACCGGGATCTGCATCGAGATGGAACGCTGCATTGTCGTGCAGGTAGTGACCGCCGACGTGGAACTCGACTGTGGTTCCACGCTGGCCACCGGCAGGGAAGATATAGCTGGCGGTGGGCTCATCAGCCTGTAATGTGCAGGGCTGCAGCCAGCCGAGCAGTCCGATCAACAGACCGCCAGCACAGGCTGCAGCGAAGCTTCTGACTGAGGACGTAAGGCGAAACACGGGCGTGCCTTCACAAGATGTCAGGAAAACAACGGCTGAATCACTCGCCCTTCGCCCGGGACGATGGGTATTGGTCGACCTTCGGCGGTATGAAACAGCGTCTGAGGGTCGATTCCGAGCACATGGTAGATGGTGGCTGCCAGGTCTTCGGGGCCGAACGGCTCGGTCGCCGGTTTTTCAGCGCGAGCGTCAGAAGCTCCGACGACGTTGCCACCCCGGATTCCTCCTCCGCCGATGGCGATGGCTGTACTGGGGCCCCAGTGATCGCGTCCGGCGTCTTTGTTAATCCGGGGTGTGCGGCCAAATTCCCCGGTGACCAGCACCATAGTTTTTTCCAGCAGTCCCCGCTCGTGCAGATCACGAAACAAAGTGCTCATGGCACTGTCCAGATGCGGCAGCAGATCGTTCTTCAGCACGCTGAAGTTTGAATAATGAGTATCCCAGTTGGTGTGGTCAATGAGCACACAGCGAACACCGGCTTCCACAAGTCGGCGGGCCAGAATGCAGGACTGGCCGAGTGAATGTCGGCCGTATTCGTCCCGCAGTCCGTCCGGTTCGGCTGAGATTTCAAAAGCTGCCCGAGTCGCTTCGGACGTCATGAGATCAAAGGCTTTTTGTTGAAATGTGTCCATCGCCAGTGCCCCGCGGTTTGCTGCGAGCTCGGTCGTTTTTTGAAAGCGATTGATGCGATTCATCAGACTGCGACGTGAATCCAGCCGATCAGCCCGGACTGTGACCGGGGGCATCAGGTCGGGAACGGTAAACCCGGGCGCGCTGGGGTCCGCATCAACGACAAAGGGGGCTGCGGAGGAGCCGAGATAGGACGAACCGGCACTGTTGTGCATTTTGGGAAGGCAAACGTAGGGTGGTACGGAGCCGCGAGGACCGAGCTGCCGTGAAATGACGGCTCCATGCGCCGGTTTCTGATTGTTTGGCTTGAGTCCGCCGTTGAAGCCGGGCCCGGGGCGATAGCCGGTCAGCAGGTAGTGGTCGGCCGGTCCGTGATCCGAGTTTGGGTTGGTGAAGGAACGCACGAGTGCAAACTTGTCAAACTGACGTGCCAGTCGCGGCAAATGCTCGCACACCTGAATTCCCGGAACATTCGTGTCGATCGGATTAAACTCGCCGCGAAATTCGGGCGGCGCATCCGGTTTCATATCCCAGGTGTCAATGGTGGATAAGCCACCCTGGAGGAATACGATGATCAGCGACATACCGTCACGCGCGTTCGGACTGCGTGACTTTTGAGCCTGCTCGGCAGCCAGCAGGCCGGGCAGAGTCAGTCCGCAGGCGGCAGTACCGGCGACACCCAGGTGCAGCAGGTCCCTACGTCGAATTCCATCGCAATAGTATGAGCGTTTCATATCAGTGGTTTACCAGAAACTCGAGGGAATTCATCAGGCTCCACAACAGGTCTTCAGCGCCTTCCAGTCGATCGGGGGCGTTTGCCAGGTGCTGCAGTGCCGCAGATTGTTCATCTGCGGTGGGCTGACGGCTGTAACACGTCAGATAGAGGTTTTCAATCAGCTGCCGATCATCTGAGTGCTGCCGACATAATTCAGCGATCCGACCATTGGCGTGTCTGAGCCGCGATTCGATCTGCGGCGAATTCAGGACGTGCAGAACCTGCGATACTGTCGGCTCTGTGACCCGTTCGCATTCACAGGCTGTCTCCCGCACAGGTCGACCGAACAGTTCGAGAAACTGGTGGGGCAAATGACTGTCCCATAGCTGGATGGCGCGTGTCCCGGCGGGCATGCCGGGGAATTCTTCTGCGACTCCCGTGGCCTGCGAAACCGCATCCAGCAGAACTTCAGCATCCATACGTTTCATGGGATAGCGGGAGTAATTTTGTTCGTCGACAGCATTGCTGGGCGTGGCGTCGGTGCCGGACTGATAAGTTTGCGACAGCACGATGGCTCGTACGAACTGCCGATAGTCAAATTTCAATTCCGTCAGCTTTTTCGCGAGTGCTTCCAGCAATTCGGGGTTACTGGCGGGATTTGTCAGTCGGAAATCGTCAACCGGTTCGACCAGTCCGCGACCCAGAAAATGGGCCCATGTGCGGTTGGCCAGATTGCTGGCGAACCACGGGTTGTCGGGGGCCGTCAGCCAGCCTGCCAGCAATCTGCGGCGATCGCCCGGCGGGCTCTGATCCGGTGCAGGCTGATCGAGTGCGTGAGCAAAGACCGGCTGTCTGGAGCGCGGATGCACAGTCGGCGTTGTACCAGCGGTCAGCAGTGCATCGGAGTCCCCCAGTTTCTTGAAGCTGATCTGAGTGAAGAAAGCCTGCATGCCGTGGTAGTCCGACTGGCTCCAGCGATCCCACGGGTGGTGGTGACAGCGAGCACATTCAATGCGCACGCCGAGGAAGACCTGAGACACTGTATTGGCGAGGTCATTGGGATCGGTGACAGCCTTGTAGAAATGGCCGGCCGGATTACTGGCAAGGGGTCCTTCGGCGGTCAGCAGCCGTGAGACAAACTGATCGAGGGGAAGATTTTCGGCGACACTGTCATGAATCCAGCGGTAGTATGCGGACGCCGCCTTGCGTCCCAGAGTTCTGCGATTGACTCGCAGCAGGTCGGCCCACTTCATCGCCCAGTAATCAGTGAATTCCGGCGTCTGCAGCAGCCGGTCAACAAGTTTCTGGCGGCGATCGACTGACGGATCTGAAAGAAATACGCGAGCCTGCTGAGCGGTGGGCAGTGTGCCAGTGAGATCAATGCTGACACGACGCAGGAAGGTCGCATCGTCGCAGGCGGCCGCCGGAGCAATACCCAGTTCGGTGAGCCGAGCGGCCACGATGCGGTCGAACAGTACGGGTGACTGCGACAGGCGGGCCAGGCGGGACAGTTCGTCAGCGGAGGGTTGAACAGGGTGTGGCACCAGAGCCTGAAAGAGGTCGACGCGGCCGAGGAAACTGGCCATGACGGCGACAGTGCCTGGCACCTGCCCCGTGCGCACGTTGCCAAACTCATCGACACTGGCCACTGCGTCGCTGTTGGTTTGCCATGTGGCCAGCCCGGTGACATCTTCCGAGCGACCGTCACTCCAGAAGGCGGTTGCACGAAGTTCGACTGACTGCTGCATTGCCATTTGCAGTTGTTCCGGCTGCACTTCGATACGCAACAGTCTGGGGTCGGCTGCTGACCCCTGCGGCATGCCGGCCGAGATCCAGTCTTTCATGCGCAGGTACTGCGGATGGGTCGGCGGGATCCGTGAACCGCCTCCGTGGGGCACTTGTCCAGTCGCCTTCAGCAACAGCAGACTTTGTTCGGGAGCAGCCGGGGAAACGCGGCGTCCAAAGTTTTCTTTAACGACGGCGTCGTAATCGGCTTCCGGGTCTGAACCGAAAACGGACAGTTTAAAACCATTCTGACCTTCAGCCTTGCCGTGACAGCCTGAAGTATTGCAGCCGAAACGCGACAGAATCGGGACGATGTCGTTTTCGAAGTTCCAGTGTTCGGTGGAGGCAGCCTGTGTGCGCTGCTGTGCGAGCAGCAAAGCGGTGCAGCAGGTGAACAGCAAGAGTCGCCGCCTGACTGTGCCAGACACGGTTGTAAAGCGGCGAAGCGTTGGCAGGCTGGGGCTGGGCACAGGATCAGATCTCCGATGTGCGCTGCGGGAACGGGCGTGGAGGCTGCTGGGGCGGGGGGCGTGGTACGTGGGGGCGGGGGATGTCTGTGCTGGTCTTTGAAGAATCGGCAAAATAACGGGGGAAATGGACTAAAGTCAATGTCGTGGGTTATGAAAGGGAGGGGAAAAGGGAAGGGCGGGCGGTGTTTTTGAGGGCAGGGCAGAGGAAATCCGCAGAAGTCCGTGCGGGCCGCGGGGGCGTACGGGTTACTGACTGCCGGCCTGTCCGGCCGGTCGAACGCCGGTGCCCTGAATCTGCTGCAGGCTGTCTCCAAGGTCCTTCCTTGCAACTTCGGCAAGTGCTGAGAGACGCGCGACAATGTCAGGGTGCTCAGCAGCAAGATTGCGCCGCTCACCGGGATCGTCGTGCAGATCAAACAGTGACAGCGGAAGCTGTTCAATTCGACCGCCGTGGCGACTGGCAATGCCATCGATGCCGCTTTGAGTGATGGCTTTGGCCTGAGTTGTGCCCCAGCCTGAGGGTTTTCCATTGCGGCCGGGTTCGGCCAGAGTCGTGATGTAAGGGTGCGGCAGATGCAGTTTCCAGCGACCGCTGCGAACAGCCTGCAATTCGTCACCGGCGTAAAAGTACAACGCTTCGTGCGGCGACACGGCGTTCTGTCGGCCCTCCAGCAGATCGCGGACAGATCGTCCGTCGATTCGTTTCTCCGGCAGCCTGCCCCCGGCGTACGCCATGATCGTGGGAAGCAGGTCGAGGCTGATCACAGGTTCCGAGCAGGTGCGACCTGCGGGAATCCTGCCGGGCCATGACATCATACAGGGGACCCGCACTCCGCCTTCAAAGACCGTCAGTTTGCCTTCGCGGTAAGGCCGGTTCGATCCGGCATGCTCGCCGTAGCTGAGCCAGGCGCCGTTGTCAGAAAATACGATCACCAGCGTGTTTTCTGTCAGTTTGAGATCCTGCAGTGTCTGCACGATCTGCCCGATGGACCAGTCCAGTTCCTGAATGACGTCGCCGTACAGTCCGTGTCCTGAGCGACCTTTGAATTTTTCCGATGCGAAAATCGGTACGTGCGGCATGACATGGGGGAGGTACAGAAAGAATGGGCGGGCAGCGTGCTGGCGAATGAAGCCGACTGCACGATCTGTGAAACGCTGAGTAAAACGGCTCTGATCTGGATCACGTTCGATCACTTCGAACCCGTCGTACAGCGGCAGCGGCGGCATCTCGGCTGCCAATACCGGATGATAACGACTGTTGTCGTTGGACCAGGGAATGCCCAGATACTGGTCAAAACCATGCTTCAGCGGGTGAAAGTCTGCAGCTGCTCCCAAATGCCATTTGCCGAAGATGGCGGTGGCGTAACCGCGTTCGCTTAGCAGTTCCGGCAGCAGCTGTTCGTCCGGGTGAATACCGTTTCGGCTGGTGTGATTCAGTGCACCCTGCAAACTGACGCGATTGGGATAACAGCCAGTCAGAAATCCGGCACGGCTGGCGGTACAGACCGGTTGAGCCACATAGAAGGAGGTAAAGCGCGTTCCCGAGGCAGCGAGTGCGTCGAGTTGTGGAGTCTGCCAGGGCGCTCCCTGACAATGCAGGTCGGCATAGCCCATGTCATCGGCGACGATCATAACGATGTTGGGCGGTTGATCAGCCGCGCTGACGGGAACACTTTTCATGCCCGTGATCAGGTTAGCCAGCAGAAAACAGACCACCAAAGGGACTCGAACTGAGATGTGCAGCATCGACAGTCTTGAAAATCGACTGCGGCTGTCCGGCGGATGGGTTGTGTGCGGGAGGACCACAGGGTGAAGGTTAGTCTGCATCGCGGACTCCAGGGCTGATCATCAGTCCGGCGAATCGATCGTCAGTGCTGGTTCGACCTCGCAGTTGGCATTTCAGGCACTGTGATCGCAGTCGGATGGCTCCGGCAAGCTGGTATTGATTCTGCTGGTAGTCCTCAATGAACGGAGTACCTCGTGCGATTGCTTTCGCAGCCCTGTTTTCGAAATCGCCGACCGGCTGATGGTCGGTGTTGACTACGTCAGTTCCGGCATTCAGCCATTTCATGGTTTCGAGGGTCGCTGAGGGAATTGCCTTGTGGTCTTCCTCATCAAAGAAGTCGCGGTGCATGACCTGCAGGCTGCCGTTGGCTAATTCCCAGAGCAGTCGTGCGCGGCTGCGAGCTTCATTGATTGTTGTGGGGGCGGAATATTTGGGATGCCCGTCACGTTCCGATGTGGCCGGTCCGTCTTCGTCCGCCATGAGCCTGCAGACAGGCAGTGACGCCAGCAGCAGGGCGAGCAAGACAAATGGGTGTTTCATGAGAGTGTCTCAGTGGGATGGCTGGATCAGCCGCCTTCGGGAGTGCAAGGGAAATCGCGGCTGGAGCACATTGAATCTTGGCGGTATCGTGGAATTTAGCGGAATGTTGCAAAAAGGCCACAGGACTGGGGGGTGGATCCCGGGAATGCAGAGCACCACGCGGGGGACACAGCATCACGCGGGGGACACAGCATCACGCGGGGGACACAGCATCACGCCGGGGACACAGCATCACGCCGGGGACACACCACCATGCCGGGGACACACCATCATGCCGGGGACACAACGCCACGCCGGGGACACAGCACCATGCCGGGGACACAGCATCACGCGGGGGACACAGCATCACGCCGGGGACACACCACCATGCCGGGGACACACCACCATGCCGGGGACACACCACCATGCCGGGGACACACCACCATGCCGGGGACACACCATCATGCCGGGGACATAGCATCATGGCAGGGACACACCATCATGCCGCGACACACCATCATGCCGCGACACACCATCATGCTGGGGACACAGCATCATGCTGCACCACCATGCCGGGGACACACCACCATGTCGGGGGCACAGCACCACGCGGGGGACACACCATCACGTTGGGGCCCACCATCACGTTGGGGCCCACCATCACGCCGGGGACACACCATCATGCCGGGGACACACCATCATGCCGGGGACATAGCATCATGCCGGGGACACAGCATCATGCCGGGGACATAGCATCATGCCGGGGACACAGCATCATGCGGGGGACACTCCACCATGCCGGGGACACAGCATTATACCGGGGACACAGCATTATACCGGGGACACAGCATTATACCGGGGACCCACCATCACGCCGGGGACACACCATCATGCCGGGGACACACCATCACGCTGGGGACACACCATCATGCCGGGGACATAGCATCATGGCGGGGACACACCATCATGGCGGGGACACACCATCATGCCGCGACACACCATCATGCCGCGACACAGCATCATGCTGGGGACACAGCATCACGCGGGGGACACAGCATCACGCGGGGGACACTCCACCATGCCGGGGACACAGCATTATACCGGGGACCCACCATCACGGCGGGGACACAGCACCATGCCGAGGACACTAAACTGATGTGCAGATATTGAAATCGTAACATTGCCCGGTGTGAGGGGCAGGACAGCGGGCGGAGAGGCGAACCGTGGATGGGCGATCAAGGGTGCAGCTTCCGACAGGATGACCGAGACTTGGGACCCTGCGCTCAAGGGGCGGATTCCAGACCAGGATGGGGCTCCAGATTGGAATGGAGTTCCAAATTGGGAGGGGAGGTGAAAGATGGCGACTGGCGACATCCCTGCCACACACTCGGACACTGCCATGCCCGGCGCGCCTGTGATGCTGTCAGACGTAGCTGCGGTCTGTTCATTGCGGATCAGTGGACACATCAGTGCATCAGTGGGCATGAACGCAACGAGTCGAGGCTATGGTTTCGCGTCAGGCATCATGCCGGTGTCGAGCAACTGTTGCACGTGCAGGCGAAACGGATGTGCCGAGCCGCCACGGTCAAAGGCATCCTGCACGGTCAGCAGGTAACGACCGGCGGGCAGCTCAAGCTGCAGCAGAGAATCGCGCTGCCGCACATTCACAGGCAAGCCAGTGTCCTGGTCGCTCAATTCACCCGGCATGCGATCGTCATTGCTGGCAACGATGGTGCCGGCAGTGGTCCAGAGTGTCAGTACGGAATCAAGGTTCGAGCCCAGCGCGGCCGCTTCCACGTGCAGCCTGAGCTTCGCTGGCTGAGAAAGCTCAAAGGCAAACACGTCGACATTACTGTCGGCGTGAATACTGCCAACAACCAGCTGCGGTACGCTGATGTGCTGCGGCTGTCGAAAACCATCGTTGGGTTCCTGTTCGGCCACCACAGTTGATGAGCTGTCAATCGGCAGCCTGTGAACCGGCGATTCTCCGGCTGCGGTGCGAACGCGGAGCCGGACCTCCGATGCTGCGAGTTCAGCCGGCACCTCGACATCCAGTTCAAGCTGCTCGTCGCCGATCTGTTCGGCTTTCTGCTTACCAGGGACAGCGGCTGCCGCGTGCGAAACAACGGTAATCCGGACTTCATCGCGGTCGGCCATCACTGCCGCACTGTCCTTTAGCAGCCAGCCGCGCAGGACCACGCGGGTTTTCTGCCCTGTCGGCACGGATAAAGGGCTTACGAGTGCTATGCGTGGCGGTTTCGGAGGCGGCGTTTCCTGTCCCAGCGCAACGTTACTGGTATTCAACAGAGACACGATGCAGCAGGCGGTCAGCAGCATCTGCAAAGATCTTCGCGATGTGGTGCCATCAGGCATATAAGGCCTCAATGCACTGACCTTCGCTTAAAATTGGTACCGGTCGACCGTCGGGGGTATACAGGTGCTTCTGCGGGTCAATGCCCAGCGCTTTATAGATCGTGAAGGCCACATCGGCCGGGCCGATCGGTGAATCCACGACCTGACCGCCGTCGCGATCGGTTTGACCCAGCACACGGCCCGGCACAACGCCGGCTCCGCAGAACAGCAGCGATGCGGCCGGTCCCCAGTGATCGCGGCCCACATCCTTGTTGATCTTTGGGGTTCGTCCAAATTCACCCATCGCCACAACCAGCACGTCATTAACCAGTCCGCGCTGGTGCATGTCGCTGACAAGTGCGGAAAAACCTCGGTCAAGATCAGGCAGCTTTTTTTCGAGACCTTCCCAGATCTTTGCATGGTGGTCCCAGCCGCCGAAATTTACTGTAACAAATCCGACTCCCCGTTCCACCAGTCGTCGCGCCAACAGGCAGCTTTGTCCAAACGTCGTGCGCCCGTAACGATCACGCAGTTCTGCGGTTTCGGCATCAATCGCAAAAGCGTCACGGGCTTCCCCGGACATCACCATCTGGGCCGCTCGCTTCTGAAACTGGTCGTATGCTGCCAGCTGGTCATTGGCTTCAATGGATCTGGTCAGACTGTCGACGCTGGCCAGCAGGGACTGTCGCCGCTGCACTCGCACGTCCGGCAGAGGCTCGGCACGCGTTACATCCCTGACACGATAATTCTGTTCGTTCGGGTCACCGGCCTTGAAGGATTCGTAGCGGCCACCGAGGAATGCGCTTTTGCCCAGCTCCCACGTGAATGAAGGATTGCGAGGGATAGAAACGTATGGCGGAAGTGTTCCCGGAAAGCCACTTTCGTGAGCCGCCACAGCTCCCATGGCCGGCCAGTCTCCGAACGGCGTTCCAAAGCGTCCGGACATCACCCAGTTAGTGGCTGTCTCGTGGTGGTCATTGTTGTGCGCTCCGCCGCGATGCAGACAGACTTTGTCCATGCACTGGGACATCATTGGCAATAGTTCGCAGATCTGCAGCCCCTGGACTGAGGTGTCAATCGGGGAGTACTTGCCGCGGATCTCTGCCACAGCATCCGGTTTCAGGTCAAAGCTGTCATGGTGGGACAGGCCGCCCCCAAGGTAAACAAGGATCACACTCTTTGCTTTGCGACTGCTGACAGCCGACTGCTGGTCTGCGGCACGCAGCAGTTTGGCCTGAGTCAGTCCCAGTGCAGTCAGACCGCCAACCTGCACGAAACTGCGACGGGAAGCTGGTGACAGATGAAGATTGAACATCGTCAGCTTTCAATGCTGGAAGGCAAATTCACGAGAATTCAGCAGGGCCCAGAGCAGGTCCTGAAACACACCCGGACGCTCTGTAACCGCAGCGTTTGTCAGTTGTGCCTGCACGCTGGCAAGTTCCGATTCCGTTGGGCGCCGACTGAGCGTTGCTGCGAACAGTTCGTTAATAATCTGCTGGTCAGGCACATTGCTGTTCAACAGCCGCTGCACCCGTCCGTCGGACGACTGAATCCGAGCCAGCAGGCTGTCACTGTTCTGCAGATGCAGCAGCTGCGGCAGGGTGACGTCCCCCGATCTTTCGCAGGCACAGGCGGTCACTCGCTCGGAACGACCGAACAGCGTCAGAAAGTAGCTGTCGATTCCGGGATCAGGAACCTGGATCGCTCGAATACCCAGCGGATATCCTGCGAAGGGTTCAGGGTCCCCTGTGGCTGCTGAAATCGCATCCAGCAGCACTTCAGCTGGCAGTCGTCGGGCCAGAGCATGAGAATAGAATCGCTGGTCGTACTGATTCTGGGGCAGAGTGCTGGCTGAACGCTGCCATGTCTGTGAATTCAGAATCAGGCGGATCACGTGCTTCAGGTCATAATTCGACTGCACAAACTGATCGTTCAGGTAGTGCCAGAGTTCGGGATTGGAAGGAGGATTGGTCGCACGGAGGTCATCGACGGGTTCCACCAGTCCGGTACCCAGAAAATGCCTCCACAGCCGGTTGACCATGGCACCGGAAAACCAGGGATTTCCGGGGGCTGTCAACCATGAGGTCAGCTGTGCACGCGGGTCGGTTCCAGGGGCAATCTGTACAGCGCTGCGATCCAGTTGCTGTGGTGGCAGCATGGTGCCGGTTCGAGGCTGTCTGACGGTCACGGGGGCATCCAGGTTGCGACGGATTTCCTGTTGCAGCTCTCCTATGCGTTTCTCAATGCCGGCCTGTTCTTCGGCCACCGTCGTCTGCTGCAGTTTCGCCTGCTGTTCAGACAACTGCTGCTGCAGATTAAGCACGTGGCGGGTAGCAACATGCAGACTGGTTTCACCTTCATCCGGATTCTTCCGCTGCAGCGCCAGTCGTGAAAAGAAGGCGACAAAATGATAGTAGTCATCCTGAGTGTAGCGTTCGAGCGGATGATTGTGGCAGCGGGCGCAACCGATGCGAGTGCCCATAAAGGCCTGAGCTATTGAGTCGGCAATGTCCGATTCTTCGGCCGATTTTTCACCGATGGTAACGATGTAGTAACCGACAGCCGGATTTGATCTGGTTGTACCGGTCGCCAGCAGCACGTCTTCAGTGATCTGTTTCCAGCTGCGACCGTCAACCAGCTGCTGCCGAATCCACTGATGGAAGCTGCGAACACCTTTGCGTCCGCGGACATCGTGATCCCGTTCTACACGATTCTGCAGCAGGTCACCCAGCTGCAGTGCCCAGTAGTCGTAGAATTCCGGTCGCTGCAGCAGGCTGTCGACTATTTTGGTTCGTTTGTCAGGCCGTGGATCTGAGATGAATGATTCAACTTCAGCGGGTGTGGGCAGGGTCCCGATGGTGTCGAGCATGCTGCGACGGAGGAAGGTGGCATCGTCGATGGCCGGCGATGGGGGAATCCGAAGTGCCTGCAGCCGACCAAAAACATGCTGATCAATTGGCTGGCTGCCAACCGCGTAAAGATCCGCACTGGGTGTTTCGTCCCGAGGCATGGTGAAGGTGGAAACTTCGACCTGGCCCTGATAAGAGACTCGGACCACATGTTCGCCATGTCTCAGGGCCTGCACCATGCCGGTTGCGGTCGCATCGAGAATAGAAGTATCGCCCGAGGCGAACCGTGCGAGTGGCGTGACGTTGCGTTGCGAGCCATCGCTGTAGAACGCCTGTGCTGTCAGCTGAACCTGATCGCCAGGTCGCAGTCGGGCTGCCTTCGGAGTGACTTCCAGACGCTGCAGCACCGGGTCAGATGCGACGGGACCGGGCAGTCCGGCTTGAATCCAGTTCAGCAGCAGCAATTCGGCTTCGCTGCCAGGCTGGATGCGGCGTCCGCCCGCATGCACGATCGATCCGTTGGCTTTACCGACAAGCAGACTGGCTGCGGGTGAGGCGGGATTAATTCGGCGACCGCGAGATTCTCGGGTGAGTGATTCGTAATCTGCCTCGGGGGCAAATCCGCGGAGCGACAGGCGAAAGCCGTTCTGACCGGCCAGTTTCCCGTGGCAGCCGCCGGAATTGCAGTCATAGCGAGTGAGCAGTGGGAGGATGTCGTTAAGAAATGAGGGTGTGGCAGGGGATGTTTGGGCGATGGCTGCACTGAAGGGACAGCACAGGCACAACAACAGCACAAGCGATCTGATGCGGCCTGGATGCGAACGACGGCCGAAGCCGTTTCGGTGGCTATCAAGGTGATTGTGGTTGGTCGGGAGCATTTCATCCGAGCCGAAGAAGGGTGCCGGGCGTTTCCGATGCATGTTTTTAATTGGGGGCAAGCGTCAGAGCAACTGGAAAACGGGAGGAAAGGTTCTTTCGGTGAGTGTGTCGCGTGGCAGGGGTGCGTTTTCGAATGAATCTGATCACAACGGCGAACTCGGAGGCGAACCGCAGTCAAGAGCCCACGGGTTATTGACAGTTTGGCCCAAACAGGCTTTCACCATCTTGCCTGTGCGATTAAGAGACGCCGGGCGGAGCGCGTTACAACGCCGATTTCAGCCGGCTGACAGTGTGACCAGAGCAGCCTGATCGTGGCCCACGGTAACAAGCCTTCGATCATCCAGCATTTCAAAGGCGTGCAGGTGATTGCCGACTTTTTCCTGAGCCAGCAGCTTGCCTGTCTCCATTGACCACGCACTCAGGAATCCGCCGTTGTCCCCGCCGGCAGCCAGCAGCCACTTTGAATCACCACTAAACTGCAGTTTCTCAACAAGGCCCTTGTATTTGCTGTCCTCGATCTCATGCATCCGCTCACCCGCAGGCAGCCGAAATACCTCGATCCGCGACTTGCCCTCAAGATGGTCAATGTTGCCAACCTGTCCCATGCCGCCGACTGCAAGTAAACTGCCGTCGCCTGAAAATGCCAGCGAACGGATGCCACCAATGGAATGCCTTCTCGCTTTGGGATCCCACGTATACATCACCGGCACTTCCAGGGTCTGCTGAATTGTCCCGGTATCAGTGTCCCGAATCAGCACTTTCCCGGTTTTGTTGCCCGTCGCCAGCCGCTTTCCATCGGCTGAAAAGCAGACGGCGTACAACATTGAAGGAAAGCCGTGCGGAGTCAGCTGGTCATAACCCTCCAGTGTCAGCAGGCACTGACCACTGACAGCGTCCCAGATTTTCGTCCGCATATCGTCCGCCACGGTCGCCAGACGCAGGCCGTCAGGACTGACCGCCAGTGAGCGAATCCAGCGGTCATGAGCAGCGTCGATTCTGCGAATTTGCTGTCCGGTTTCAGCATGCCACCAGATCAGCGATTTGTCGTAGCCGCCTGAAATCAGCATGCCACCAGCACTCACGATTCCTGTCACATAGCTGCTGTGGCGAGTCTCACTGAGGGGCTTTGTTTCGGGCTTCTCCGCTGCCGTGTCAAAGGAATGCAGTCCGAAGTCTGCTCCGCCACAGAATACTCGGCTGCCGGTCTGATGCCGAGCCAGACAAAATGTGATGGACGGCAGTCGGACTGTGCGGTCAATCGTGACTTTGGCAGGCACAAACGGGGCTGTCTCAGCGGGTGCCGGAACTGCAGGTTCTTCTGTCAGGCTCATCATCAGTCTCCTTCAGACCAGCACCGAACGAATGGGTTTGCTGCCAAAATCAGCCAGCGGCGTTGGTCGCGAGCCAACCATGTATTCGTGAGTATGATCGATTCCCACGGCCTGCAGGATTGTGGCGAACAGGTCAGCTGCTGAGGCCTCGCCGTCCACGACAGTGTGGCCCTCGGCATCAGTGGCACCATGCACCACACCGCCTCGAATACCCATACCCGACAGACTGCAGCTCCAGGCTGAGGCGAAGTGGTCGCGGCCCAGACTGGCATTAATACCCGGGGTGCGTCCAAACTCGCCCAGAGTGATCACGAGCGTTTTTTCAAGCAGTCCGCGTTCCTGCAGGTCGTCCAGCAGAACCGACATGCAGTGATCAAGGTCAGCACACAGTTCCAGATGCGTTTCAAAGTTCTGTCCGTGGCTGTCCCACCAGGCTCGTGCCACTTTGACAAAAGGCACTCCGGCTTCCACCAGCCGCCGCGCGATCAGGCACTGTTCTCCAAACTGCGTGGGACCGTAGCGGGCGCGCACCTCTGCCGGCTCCTGCTCAACGTTAAATAGTCCGGCACTGGCCATCATTCCCTGTACTCGCTGGTACGCTGAATTCAGACTGCCCACTGTGCTGCCGCGATGTTCGGCAGTAAAACGCTTTGACAGCAGGTCCCGCAGTGCTGCTCGATCCTGGTGCTCGGACGCCGTCAGTTTTTCATGCAGAGCACTGTTTGGAGGAGCCATGTTTTCGGCAAGGAACAGCGGGGCGTAGCGAGCCCCCAGAAAGCCACTGGTTCCCTTGCGACGACCCTCGGTCGATGTGTACAGCGAAACATAGTCAGGGACGGTGCTTTCCAGTCGGCCCAGTTCCTTCGCTACAACAGCGCCCAGATCCGGATACCTAAGCCCAGGATCGTCCAAACGGCCCCGCTCAACCAGATCCGCACCACGTCCGTGGTCGGCAATCTTTGTATTGAGCGAGCGGATGACGGCTGTCAGCTGCATCCGCTGAGCCAGTTTCGGCAGCAGTTCGCTGACCTGAATACCGGCGACATTAGTAGGGATGGCTGCGAACGGCCCGCCGGTTTTGACTCCAGGCTTCGGGTCCCACGTCTCCAGCTGACTGGCACCGCCCGCCAGCCACAGCAGAATCACGTGTTTCTCTCCGCGTCGCAATTCTCCGGCGATCTCTTCGGCCCGCAGGCCGTTCACCGCATGCATGTCGGCAGCGAGTGCCCCGCCCACACCAATGGCAGACCCGCCAAGAAAACCGCGACGCGATACGGACGACGGCAGGAGCTGATCCGAAGGAACCGGAATCAATCGTCTGTTTGACATTCGTGTGTCCCCGGAGATTCGGACATCCTAATGATTGAAACGAAACTCGGCCCCGGCCAGCACTGCCCAGACCAGCGCCTGCACGTCACTGACGCGACGCTCGGGCGAGCGAGCGAACCAGTCGATGACCGCCTGAGTCTCTGACTCCGTCGGTTCACGACTGCATACCACGGACCACAGTTGCCGAGCAGCCAGCTGAGGTGTCTCGGCGGATTTCAGCACACCCACAAGACGATCTGTGCCGTCACGCAGCAGATCATTCTGGACTTGATCGTTGTTGCTGAAAAATAAAGCTTCATCGACCGCCACCTGAAAGTCCCGCGACGGCTGCTCAAACTCACGCATCCAGCCATTGGCCTGATTTTCGAGATCCGTTCGCTTCTGCCGCCATTCTTCAGGTTTCGCTGCTGTATATTCCACCGTCGGCCAGGTGTCAGCTGATCTGGCGGCAATCAGCAGCGATGAGGCAAACTGTCGAGGCGTCAGCGGGCGGGCCATGGCGACAGCGAAAGTCTGGGCTGCGGGCAACTGAGCTTCAGCGGCCAGGCTGCTGGCACGAGCATAAGTGCGGCTGAGGACTATGCTGCGGATCAGTCGCCGCAGATCGTAATCATGCGATACCAGATCTTCACCCAGTGCCCTGAGCAGTTCCGGGTGACTTGCAGGATTTCCAGAGTGCATCTGGTCCGGGGGGTCAACAATACCGGTTCCCAGCAGCCGAGCCCATGTGCGATTGACGATGTTGCGTGCCAGATATTGCTGTTGCTGGTCTGCCAGTGCGACGTCAATCAGAGCCTGTCGCGGACTGAATGAGACGGGTACCGCAGTCGCATCATCTTCACGTTCCAGCTTGCGAATCTGTTCTTCCGCAGATTTTTTTTCTTCGTCGGTGTAGGCAGGAGTCGCGTCTGCTGTAACTGCACCGTTGAGGAACATCAAAGCTGCGTCACGATCGACACCCGCCGTGGTGCGAAACTTCACACCGCCGAAGGGTTTTTCCATGATCAGATTCTTTTTCGACGTAAACGTACGGTGAAAGAAGGCCTGCATGCCGTAATAGTGATCCTGCTTCCAGTCTGCGACAAGCGGATGATCATGGCACTTGGCACAGCTGATGTTGACACCGAAGAATAGCACGGCAGTGTCATTGGTCAGGTCATCCAGCTCTCGAACTCTGGACCTGACAAATTGTGTGGCTCCCTTGTCCGGACCTTCGGCGGGGGCTGCCAGCAGCATTTCGCGAAACATGCGACTCCACGGACGACGCTCCTGCACCGCAGTCAGCAGATATTCGCGGAATTCACCATCGTTAGGCCGTTCGGGCAGCAGCAGTTCGTCGAGGGAATTGCGCAGATGAAAATCAAAGTCGGGCAGCTGCATCAGGCGGTCAACAAGCTGCTGCTGGCGAGTTTCGGGGGGCAGCTGCAGATACCAGTCGCGTTCCTTGCTGGTTGGGATCCGGCCTGCGAGGTCCAGAGTCGTGCGGCGCAGCAAAGTGTCGGGGTCTGCCTGAGGAGCCGCGGTGATACCTGCGGTGGCATTTTGCTGGTCGATTGCAGTATCGATGATTTGTGCAGCAGCGTTTTCGTCTGGCTGCTGCGGAGCAGCCACAGCGAAGGATACGGCAGCAACGCAAAACAGAACCAGTGGCCACAGACTACGAAAAATTAGCCGACAGACATTGCCATTCAGCAGGGCAGTACCCAGCTGTTGCGGCGCGCGGCGGAACAACGGGGGTGCGAGGCTGGCAGTCATAAGGAGGGTCGAAGGCAGGGAGGGAGCAGAGCAGGCAGCGACCGAACGGCAGGGGGCGTTGGCTGTGCTTAACGGTCAGATTAGCAGTGGGGGGCTGGCAATACAATCGGATTATCGTTGCAATTTGAACCAGCTGAGCCGGGAATTTCAGGGGTTCTGGGCCGAGGTTGTGAGGATTCTGCTGGCCGTCAGTGAAACCTCGGGCTGCGCCTGCACGGCATGAGCGATCCGATGCAGAGTGAGTTTTCAGCCCGAAAGCACCCCCAAAACTTGCTGTTTTTGCACCGCGATTTTGCCGTCTGACGGTACAGTCAAGATTTTTGACTTTGGCGTCATTGCAGACGTGCGGGACAAATGCAGCTCGGGATTTCACGCCCGAGATCTGTCCTCAAAAACACTCCTTTGCCACGAACCCACTGCGGCTTTTCACCGCGCACTCGCACGGTTGCCCTCGTCGTGTGTGCACCCCGAACTACGGAAAGGGCAGGGGGGCAGATAAGGTGGAGTACCTGTACTGACCCGAATTTGCTGCCAGCATCGGCGAGTCAGGCCAGTTCCAGTCCGGGCAGTGCCCCTGTGGCGTTTCCAAAGCTGGTGGTCTCCAGCCCCAGTCGCTGCAGCATACTCACGAACAAGTTGCACAGCGGTGGTGGATTGTCAGCGTTGAAAGCCAGATGCTGTCCGTGACGAAATCCGCCGCCGGCCAGCAGTACCGGCAGGTTTTTGACCGAATGACTGCTGGCGTCGCCGAGGTTGCTGCCCAGAATTACGGTTGTGCGATCCAGCAGATTTGCTTCCTGTTCCTGTGTCCCTTGCAGTTTTGTCTGCTGCGGGAAAAAGTCTGGCGCGTAAAATCCCAGCGGCGCACAGACACAGACCATGCGGCGAATTGGCTGCTGCGACTGCACCCCGGTTGCTTCAGCCTGAAACGCGTCCAGACACGGCAGGACCACAGCCACACCGCTGGCTCGCAGCACGCGACGACGACTCAACTTCATTGGAAACTCCCAGGCGGAACCCCGCGCTTATTTGTGCTGAAACACAGCACTTTGCACTACTTCGTGAACCAGTGACCTCATCCCGAAATTCTGTGCTGCAACTCGGCTGACAATCTGATCAAGGTCCTGCTGGTCGGCTTCCCCTGCGGCTGCACCCGTACCATACGCCAGCAGTTTCTCCGCCATGGCACTAGCCAGTTGTTGAGGTTTCTCGAGCAACAAACTGCGGTATTCATTCAGGCCCGAAAAAGACCGTCCGTCAACCAGCTGATCGGCAGATTCTACGTCCGGTCCATTGCGGAAACGCTGACGACGACCATTCACAACGGCGGTTTCACCAGCACCGAGGCTGCGATAGCGGACGCGCCAGCCGCCAATCACGTCGAAATTCACCAGAGCAAACCCGGGAGGATCGATCTGGCGATGACAACCGGCACAGGCAGCCGTGCAGCCGTATCGCGATGTCGAGCCAGTTGCTGGCGAATAGTGGTGGCACCCCGAATGTCCGGTTCAATCGCCTCCACAGCTACATTCGGCCGTGGCGGTGGTGTCCCCAGAATGCGGTCCAGAACCCACGCACCGCGGAGGATGGGCGACGTAGTTGTCCCGTTGGCTGTTACCTTCAGCACGCTGGCCATCGTCAGTACGCCACCACGCTGGCTGTCGGCTGGCAGCGGGATCTTTCGAAAATCCATACCCTGCACGTCTTCAATCCCATAATGCTGCGCCAACCGCCCGTTCAGCATCGCGAAGTCTGACTTCACGAAGTTCGTCACACTCAGACTCTCACGGAGCACCGTGTCAAAAAACAGCTGCGTTTCCAGCACGCTGGACGTCTTCAGAATGTCGTCATACTCAGGGTACAGCATCGGATCGGGCATCGTCGCATCAATCGCTCGCAGTCCCAGCCACTGCCCGGTGAAGTTCTCGGTGAAAGCCCGTGATGTCGGATCGTTCAGCAGACGCTCCGTCTGCTGTCGCAAAATCTCCGGATTATGCAGTTTCTGCTGATCTGCCAGTTCCAGCAGCTGGTCGTCCGGCATCGAGCTCCACAGGAAATACGCAAGTCTCGCCGCCAGCGCATAGTCGTCCAGCTTCCCGGGCTGCTCCTGCAAAAACAAAAACTGCGGTGACATCAGAACCGACCTGAGACCCGCACGCACGGCTGCTTCAAATTCCGAGCCAGCCGATAATTCGTCACGTACACGCTCAAGGCACTGCTCTGCTTCGGCATCCGTCACCGGGCGACGAAATGCTCGCGTCATAAAGCGTCGCAGTATGTCTGCTGCGTCCGCGAGCGGCTGACTCGAAACGACGTGAAAGCGAGCAGGATTTCCTGGCAACCGCTGTTGCGGCAGCGATCCAAACAGCCGCGTATGGCTGGATGGCGGCCAGTCCGACAGCAGCGGCCCCTGAATATCGACCCACTGGATCACAAGCCCGGGCCCCTTGTAGTTCTCCGCTCCCACTTTCTCTAAGTCGGGCGGAATCGCACTCAATTCGTCGGCAATAATCCGAATTGTGTGCGCCGGCTCCATCGAGAGTTCGAACTCCACGACCTCCGGAACGTTGGCAACTACATCGCAATACCCGACCAGATCCTGCTGAGCAGCAGCATTCATCGGGCCAACCTTCACGTGAAACACCACGGGTTTCTCGGTCTGAAAGCCATATCCCGAGATACGAAAGCGGTAACGACCGCGGACTCGACTTTGAAACTGCCACAGTGTCACCTGGATGTTGGCTGACACCCACGAACTGAATATCGCCACTCCGTCTTCCAGATGTCAGTAAACGCTGCCGGTCGGTTTGATCGTCCGCTCGTCGCGAATATCGAAACGTTTTTGCTGGACGTCGGGGCGAGGCCGCGATGCAATCGCCGGATCAATGGCCCGCTCAGCGGCTGTCAGATAATTCCGCATCAGGTAAGGTGAGACATGCTGCGCGATTGCAGTATTGTCGAAACCGGGCTCTGCCGGACTTTCCGGAAACAGGTCCTTCAATTCAATATCCACCTCCAGCAGGTCGCGGATTGTGTTTACATACTCAGCCCGATTCAGTCGTCGCAGTACCGTACGTCCCTGCTGCCTGTTCAGTTCGGCCTGACGCTCAGCCAGCCACTGACTGATTTCGGCGACCACTTGTGCGCTGCTGCGGTTCAGGCTGCGGTTCTGCCACAGGTGGCATGGTGCCATGACGCAGCTGATTCCGAACCTGCAGCCACAACCCAAAGTCCGCCTGCTGCGACTGTGACAGTGTCTGAGCCGGCAGCCTGAATGTTCCTGCAGGTTCACTGACCGCATGGCAGCGTTCGCAGTGTTCGCGTAAAAACACGGCGGTCGCATCGCCGGCCGGCCTTTGACCCGCAGACTCCGCAAGCTGGGGTGCGGCCAGCACATCGGCGTGCAGCAGCAGCAGCGAGACCGCGAACAGCATGGATCGCGAAATAAACACAGGTTGGGCCATACAGTCAGGTGCCTTCCGGGACACAGACGGATTCTGCGGTAACAAAATTCGGAATTGAAAACGCAGGGGACAGTATGTTGCTCGGGCTTTCCAGCCCGAGATCCGCCCCGAAAAACGCGGCAAGAGTGGGGGCGGGGCATTGCTGGCAGGCTGCAGGCAGCCAGCTTCTGAAGTCTGCCAGCTTTCGCAAGGAAACTCAATTCCCAAATCAGGCGGATTGTTCTGCTCTGGCTGATTTTGCGCAGCGTGCGGTGCGGTACTTATGATCAGTGATGAACGCTTCCGGGAACGGCGTCAGGCCCGCTGTCCGGCGATCCCGGCTTTGTTCTGTCGAGCAGAGCAAAAAACACGGGGGTCAGCAGAATTCCGAACGCTGTGACTCCCAGCATCCCGGAGAACACGGCGATTCCCAGAGTGCGTCGCATTTCGGCCCCGGCACCCTCCGCAATCGCCAGCGGAATGACTCCCAGAATGAACGCGAAGGAGGTCATCAGGATCGGACGCAGTCGGACACGGCAGGCTTCCACCGTGGCTTCAGTAACACTCAGGCCGGCGGCTCGCTTTTCCCTCGCAAATTCCACAATCAGAATTGCATTTTTACTGGCCAGCCCCACCAGTACCACCAGGCCGATCTGCACAAAAATGTTCAGGTCCATCTTCGCGATGATCACCCCGGCTACCGAACACAACAGACACATTGGTACCACGAGGATCACGGCCAGCGGCAGTCGCAGACTTTCGTACTGAGCGGCCAGCAGCAGATAGACCAGCAGCACAGCCAGAGCAAACACGATAATGGCCGTATTGCCAGCTCGAATCTGCAGCAGCGTCAGCTCGGTCCAGGCCAGTGTCATACCCGGCGGCAGCTGACTGGTTCCCAGCTGTTCAACCGCAGTGATCATTTCGCCCGAACTGATACCTGCTCCAGCAGCTCCGTTGACTGCCGCTGAAGTGATGCCGTTGTATCGAGTAATCATGGCAGGGCCACCGATTTCCCGCACATCGCCAATTGCCGAAACTGGCAACATCTGACCGGCACTGTTTCGTACCTGCAGCCTGCGTACGTCGTCCTGGGTCAGTCGGAACCGGGGATCAGCCTGCAGATTCACTTGCCACGAGCGACCAAACTCATTGAAGTCATTCGTGTAGTAGCCGCCAAGGCACACCTGCAGTGTCAGGAATACTTCATCCAAGGGAACGCCCATCGACTTGCACTTCTCGCGATCAATGTCGACATACATCTGCGGTGTCGCAGCTCGAAACGAACTGAACAGCCCTGCCAGACGCGGCTCCTGGACGGAGGCAATTGCGAGGCCGTCGGCCGCAGTCTGCAGCGAGTCCAGCCCTGCCGCGGCCCGATCCTGAATCAGTATTTTGAAACCACCGGCGCTGCCGAGGCCATCGACTGCCGGCGGCCCGAAGACAGACACTACCGCGTCCTGCACACTGCGGAATGCAGCTCGCTGCAGCTGAGTAGCGATGGCTGCTGAACTGAGCGCGGGTTCATGCCGTTCGTCGAAATCACTCAGAATTAAAAACATCGAACCATAATTTGAGCCATTGGCATTCTGGACAATCGATTGCCCGGAAATCGAAATCACATGCTCAATTCCCTGGATTCCGCCGGCGTCATCGGTTGCCTTTCCCACCGCCAGTTCCTCCACCTGTTTCATCACCGCTTTGGTGCGTTCCAGCGAGGCTGCGTCGGGCAACTGGACATTCACCAGCAGGTAGCCTTTGTCCTGAGCCGGCACAAAACCGGTCGGCGTCCTCGTGAATCCGTACCATGTGCCGTACAGCAGTCCGGCATAAAGCAGCAGTACCGGCAGCGAAAATCGCAACAGACGCCGCACAAAGCTCCCGTATCCCCCGCTCAGTACGTCAAACACCCGATTGAAAATTCTGAAAAACCAGCCGAACAACAGGTTCAGCAGCCTGGTCAGTATGTCTCGTTGCTCAGACTTGCGACGCAGCAGCAGGGCGGACAGCGCCGGGCTGAGCGTCAGTGAATTGAGTGCCGAAAAGAAGGTGGCCACAGCGATCGTTACAGCGAATTGACGAAAGAACTGCCCCGTCACTCCCGAAATAAAAGCACACGGCACAAAGACTGCCATCAGCACCAGCGAGATCGCCAGCACGGGTACGGCCACTTCGTCCATCGCCCGGCGAGTTGCTTCGCGGGGCGACATGCCATGCTCAAGATGGTGCTCAACGGCCTCCACCACCACGATGGCATCATCCACTACAATTCCGATTGCCAGCACCAGTCCCAGCAGCGACAGGTTGTTCAGGCTGAAGCCGAAGCCTGCCATGACGGCAAATGTGCCAACAATCGCCACAGGGACAGCCAGCAGCGGGATCAGTGTGGCACGCCAGGACTGCAAAAAGATCAGCACGACAATGCCCACGAGGATCACGGCATCCCGCAGCGCATTGAACACCTCGTGAATCGACTCGTTGATGAACGGTGTCGTGTCGTAAACTATGCCGTAATCCATGCCAGCGGGGAAACGCTGCTTCAGCTCGGCCATGCGGGCCCGAATGCGGCTGGCAGTCTGCAGGGCGTTGGAACCAGGTGACTGATAAACGCTCAGTCCGATGGAGGGGCGACCATCCAGTGAGCAGGTCGTATCGGCATTCTTCGCACCCCGCTGGATTCCCCCCAGCAGCTCGCCTGTAACGGAATCCTTCCGCTGATCGGAGACCAGATCCCGCAGCCGCAGAATTTCACCGGATGGACCCGTTCGAATGATGATCTGCGAAAACTGATCCGCCTGCTGCAGACGCCCCTGAGTGTTGAGGGAATACTGAAAGGCCTGACCCGACGGTACCGGTGGTCTGGCCAGTGACCCGGCTGCGACCTGTACGTTTTGCTCACGCAGTGCCGAGACGACTTCAGAGATGCTCAAGCCTCGGGCAGCCACTTTGTCCGGATCCAGCCAGACGCGCATTGAATAGTCCTGCTGACCAAACATCTGCAGGTCACCCACTCCGCCGATCTGAGCGAGTTCGTCGCGCAGATTGATCGTTGCATAATTGCTCAGTCCAAGCTGGTCAAAGGTTCCGTCCGGCGAGAACAGATTGATGACCAGCAGAATACTGGGCGACTTCTTGCGAACGCTGACACCGGTCTGCCGCACGACCTCGGGCAAACCGGGCAACGCCAGGTTGACTCGGTTCTGGACCAGTACCTGCGCCATGTCCAGATCAACACCCAGGTCAAAGGTCACAGTCAGCAGGTATTGTCCGTCATTGGTGCACTGAGAAGACATGTACAGGACGTTTTCAACACCCGTCACCTGCTGTTCAATCGGAGCGGCTACTGTGTCGGCCAGCACCGCGGCACTGGATCCAGGGTAGATGCAGGCCACCGAAATCACAGGAGGAGCAATTTCAGGGTACTGAGCCACTGGGAGGCCAGGTACGGCCACCGCACCGGCAATCAGAATGACGATGGAAAGGACCGACGCAAAAATCGGACGATCGATAAAAAACCGGCACAATGCGGCCACGGCGAATCCCTCGGTCAGAATGTTGGACGTCTGCTTTCCACACGCGGAACCGGGAATTATTCCGTTGCTGCCACTTCAGCCCCGGACCGGACTCGCTGCAGCCCTCGAACAATCACCTTGTCGCCTGGCTGCAGCCCCCGATTGTCAGCGCTGCCGGGCGTCCACGCTCGAACGATCTCGCGGAGGCTGCCCGACTGCAGACCTGGCTCGACGTTCAGCCGCACTGCAAGTTTCTGGTCGTCCACGACGTACAGATAACGCTGACCCTGTTCAGAAGCCAGCGCCGATTCGGGTACCAGCAATGCGGGACGAAGAGTCCCGATGGGCACGCGGACTCGTACAAACATACCCACCGACAGCACACGACCGCCGGGGTCAATTTTTGGATTCGCAAATTCCGCCTTCAGGCGAATCGTGCCGGTCGCCGCATCAACCTGGTTGTTTACAAATCGAACGATACCTGCAAGCGGGTAATCGCCGTTGTGCACGGCCAGACCAGCAGTGATCGGTACAGCCAGCTCCTCGGGGGCAGGCAGACGCCCTTCACGCATGGCCTGCTGCAGACGCTGCAGCGTATTTTCATCCATGTCGAAGGCAACCTGCAGGGGATCGACCGCGACAACTGTGGTCAGCAGTGTGGAACCTGTGGGACCACCCGTTACCAGATTCCCCGCATCCACCAGCCGATCACCTGCGCGACCGGCAATCGGGCTTGTCAGAGTACAGTATTCGAGGTTGAGTTGAGCCAGTGACAGGGCAGCCCTGACCAGTTGCACGGCAGCTGCGGCCTCATCACGATCTCCCAGGGCCTTGCGGAACTCTTCTTCCGAGGCGGCACCTTTTTCGCGGGCAGCCGTGATGCGTTCGAAAGTGCCCTGGGTGCGAGCAGCTCGCGCATCGGCTTCGGCCTGCTGCGCCTGAACTCGGGCAAGCTCCGCTTCGAAAGGACGCTTATCCACCTCAGCGATGATGTCACCGGCGACGATCTCTGTGCCGGGCCTGAAGGGAACTTTAGTGAGATGGCCGGAGACGCGTGCCCGAATCTCCACCTTTTCACTGGGTTCGACGCGGCCCGTGAAGTACTGATAATCCTGAACTTCCTGTGACTGAGGCACTGCCACTGTGACCTCGGGCACCGGAGGTTTCGGCGGGGCAACGGGCAACTGACTGGTGCAGCCGGTGCCGGCCAGCGCCAGGCAGGCGATTCGGCAGATCAGCCCTCGAAGGCGTTCCTGAGCATTCATAGCTGGAAATTCCGTAGAGAGGATTGTCTGCGGTCGAGGCAGCAGGGCGAATGTTGGATCAGCGGGGAAAATCAGCAAGGCTGCAGTATACGGCGGAACACTAAAAAGCCAAATCTGGGTGTTTTCCCGCATGGGGCTTGCCTGGGGACACAGGGCTTGCCTGGGGACACA
>Ga0169931_10001884_pt1 | contig 34621 bp, 14 predicted proteins | sample Kivu_15m_20L_FD_129675 | JGI IMG/M metagenome (GOLD analysis project Ga0169931, IMG submission 129675) | Freshwater microbial communities from Lake Kivu, Western Province, Rwanda to study Microbial Dark Matter (Phase II) - Kivu_15m_20L... | ecosystem: Environmental > Aquatic > Freshwater > Lake...
AATGCCGGTGGCGATCCTTACACTTCATATTATCCTAGCAGTTACAATCCGTCCTTAACAAGCATGACACTTAGTGAAGTAGCTAGATGGCAAAAAGATTTAGTTCAAGAAAACGTAAGAAAAGGTTTTGTAAACTCTAGTGCTAGTGGTAGATATCAATTTATACAAGCCACACTACAAACTGCAATAGATTCTGTAGGTTTAGATAGAGACAATACAAGATTTACAGCAGACGTTCAAGACGTTCTAATAATAGACGTTTTAAAACGAGTGAGAAGATACGATGATTGGTTAGCAGGTTCTATAACTACAGAACAATTTCAATTTAACTTGAGCGGAGAATTTGAAAGTGTTCCTTTACCTTGTTCTCAGAATAATGCAACAAAAAGATTAGGAAGAATCGGTACAAAGCGTGCTTTACACGACTGTGATACTTTTTTTCAAGCATTAGAAGACATCAAAAATGGTGGCACAGGTAGAAGCTTTATAGTAGACGTAACACCTTCAGGTAAAAGTGGTGCAAATCCATCTACAGGTAATTCAGCTAAACGAGCAGCAGAATTAAGAACATCAGGCAATAACTATACAACAGGCGGACATAATGTTTCCCAAAATCCTAGCTCTACAACAGCACTACCTGATTCTGGTAATCCATATTTTTATGAACCGATCGACTTTTATGATGATAGATATGATTTTAGAACAGGTAAGAAAATAAGAGATATAGGAATTAACGGCGTTAACCCAGTATCGTCAAATGCTAGATACAACGTAGGTGTTCCGTCGGATAGTTCAGGCGTTGATACTCCCGGCGGCGGCGTACCTCAGCCTAATAATGTGCGAGATTGGAGCAATGATGATATAGTTAAACTATTGGAAGGAGAACCGGTAGGTAATTTAAAAACTGAAACTGTACAAACTCCAGCAGGACCACAAACTGTTGTAAAAAGAACACAGATAATTAACACTCCGGCAGGACCGAAAGAAGTTAACGTTGACAAGCAGTTTTACGGCAGTGCATCTACTAAAAAATTACCTCAACCTTCTGCAAAAACAGGACCATTTTAAGGAATATTAAATGTCATCATATCAATATACGAGAACTAGATTAGAAGATGGTGCTATTTTAGACATAGGTCCCTATGAAGCAATCGTAATCAATCATTTAGATCCATTGAGTATGGGTTCTCTAGAAGTTGAATTACTACGCAAAAGAGGTGCTACCGGTACGCCAGAACGTTCTGGACAATTGGTTATGGTAAAATATCTAAGTCCATTTTATGGTGTTACTCCTGTTAAAGGATTAAAAGAAAATGACGGGTATCAATTTACACAAAAGAGTTATGGATTTTGGGCAGTACCGCCTGATCCAGGAACAAAAGTTTTAGTAATTTTTGCAGAAGGCCACGCAGCATACGGATATTGGATAGGTTGTATTCAAGATCATGGTATGAACTTTATGGTTCCTGATGGCAGACCTTCTACTATTAATACAACTAACATCACACCGCCTAATTTAAAAGGTGCAAAATTACCTGTTGGAGAATATAATAAATTAATAGAAGATGGATCGTTAATTGATCCTACCCTTTTTGCTAAACCTTATAACAAAGATTTTACTGAAGTTTTAGAGACACAGGGATTATTATATGATGAAGCAAGAGGAACAACTACAAGCAGTGCTAGAAGAGAAACCCCTAGCATGGTTTTTGGTTGGAGCTCACCGGGACCGCTAGATAAAAGGGCTACTCATCCTACTACAAAATATGGAGATGATAGGGCACCTGTTGACTATCCTTTTAACAGATTAGGTGGTTCTAGCATTGTTATGGATGACGGCGACGATAAGTTTATCAGAGCAACTCATGCAGAAGACGGACCTCCTATTTACATTAACAAAGAAGTAGGCGAACCAGGCGGTGACGAAACTATTCCTCAAAATGAACTTTTTAGAATTCGTACTAGAACCGGCCATCAAATACTATTACACAATTCTGAAGACATGATTTATATTAGCAACTCTAGAGGTACTGCTTGGATAGAATTATCGTCAGATGGTAAAATTGATATACATGCTCAAGATAGCATTAGCGTTATGACTGACGCTGATTTAAACTTTACCGCAGAAAGAGATATAAACCTTGAAGCAGGCAGAAATGTCAATATTAAAGCGTCTGCAAGATGGAGTGATGGAAAACAATTTGAACAGGGGAAAGAAAGTGGTAGAGTACAAATTGAAAGTTTATTTAATACAAACATAGATGTAGGAAAAGACTATAAATTGACTGTGGGAGGTTCTGCAGATGTTTTAGTAAGAAAAGAAATGAAAACTACAGTTGAAAACAATTACTTTTTACACTCAAATGCAAATATATTTCAGCGTTCAGACAGTGCCACACACGAATCTTCGGGCCACAGTTTTTATAGAACTTCGGAATCTAATTTGCACGACAGAGTTTTAGGAGTATCATTTTTAGATGTAGACGGTGACGTTAATATATGGTCAAAGGAAAATGTAAAAGTTAGAGCAGCTATCGATATTAATACTTTATCGGGTGAACGAACTAAATTTACAAGTACAGATAGTATGAATATTAGATCAACAGGTGATAACGTTTACATTACAGGATCTCCAAACATTCATCTAAACGGACCTCCTGCTGCTATTGCAGATCCTGCATTGCCTGCGACAAAGTCATCATTGCCAGAAGATGCTACTCCTGTTATCCTTTTGTCGACCTATACACTACCGTACATTATACCGGGCTCGTTAACACCTGTTCAGTACGATAGCATATTGTTACGAGCACCACAACACGAACCGTGGCCTCATCACGAAAACCTTGCTCCATTGAATTTTAAAAAACATGAAACGGATAGAGAAAATCCCGGAGATGTAGCATCTGCTGATAGAATATTAACTCCTGATACATTCTTAAAAAATAAAGGAGAATTAGCTCGTAGTACTAGAGTTACAGGAAGTGGCGGTAACATTGTAAGTGGCGGCGGCGGCGGGGATGCAGGTGATTTCCACGGTCAAGGATATAATCCTAACGAAAGTGCAGGACAACCTGCAGGACAATCAAGATATCCAGATGGCTTAGAATATAATGCGGATTATACAAGTAAGTTGCCACCTAATGTATTAAGTGATGATCCTGAATTACCTAGACAATATATTCTCGATGCAATGCAACAAGCAGTTATAGAAGCATTAGGTTCTACTTACAAAGTGAGAATTACACCGCAAGGCGGCAGAGGAACACGAAAAGAAGGAACACAAAACCATCCCGGCGGCTATGCAGCAGATTTTTATATTATTGATCCTCAAAATCAAAGAATTACTCCTCCATATGGACAAGAATTATATACAAAATTAGTAGAAAAACTAGTAATCAATGCTAATGCAAAAGGGGTAAGGCCAGGCATAGCAGGTTATAATTGGGGTATTCATTATGACGAAACTCCTAGTAGACAACCTAAACCTCCTATAGTTAATAAAGGCGATGCTACTACTTGGAGCAACTACAGTTCGTCATATAATGCTGCTATAGCACGAGCAATACAAAATGTTAAAAAAGGACTAGCATAATGAGTACATTAGAAAAAAATCTATACAAGCGAGTAGTAGTAGAGGGCGGACCACAACGTGCCCAAGTAGGTAGAGCTTACAGAGGATTTTCTAGTGTAAGTGAAAACACTGAAAATTTTGCTCTTTATGATTTTGAATTGATAAAACAAGATATTATTAATCATTTTCATATTAGACAAGGAGAAAAACTAAGCGATCCTAGTTTTGGTTGTATAATTTGGGATATGCTATTTGAACCTTTTACTGATCAAGTTAGAGAAGCAATTATTCAGAACGTTACAGACATTGTAAATTATGATCCAAGAGTGCAAGTTAATGAAATATTAATTGACAGTTACGAACAAGGCATAGAAATAAGATGTACTTTAACATATTTGCCTTACAATATTTCAGACCAAATGATTTATAGATTTGATCAAAGAACAAACCTAATATAATTATATACGCTGTTAATTATTAAGATAAATACCTTATATAGATAAGGAAATTTACTATGTCTTCAACTGACAGACAGTCTAGATTATTAGCAACAGAAGATTGGAAAGCAATTTATCAAAGTTTTAGAAATGCAGATTTTCAAAGTTATGATTTTGACAATTTGCGTAGAACTATGATAAACTATCTGCGTCAAAACTATCCAGAAGATTTTAATGACTATATTGAAAGTTCAGAATATCTTGCATTGATCGACTTGATTGCATTTTTGGGACAGAATTTAAGTTTCCGTGTTGACCTTAATGCTAGAGAAAATTTCTTAGAAACAGCAGAACGCAGAGAAAGCGTTTTAAGATTAGCAAGACTTATATCTTACAATGCTACACGCAATCAACCTGCTAACGGGCTATTAAAATTTGATACAGTTTCTACTAGTGAAACTGTAAGAGACAGCACTGGTTTTAATCTAGCCGGAACAGTAGTAAGATGGAATGATAGATCTAACCCCAACTATTTAGAACAGTTTATTAAAATTCTAAATGCAGCACTGCCTGTTAATAACACTATAGGCAGACCTTTAAAAACTGAACTTATTGCAAATGTGTCAACCGAACAATACAGAATAAATGCAATTAACACTGACGTTCCTGTTTTTGGTTTTTCTAAAACTGTAGAAGGTATAAGTACAAGATTTGAAATAGTTAGCACTGGTATAGAAAATGGTAACATTGTAGAAGAACCTCCTTTGCCTGGAAACAATCCCGCGTTTTTATATAGAGATGACGGGCAAGGTCCTGGAAGTTCTAACAGTGGATTTTTTATGCATTTTAGACAAGGCAGATTGGAAAATGGTAGTTTCTTAGTAGAAGCACCCATTCCTAATCAAATTATTTCTATAGATGCAGTTAATATTAATCACACCGATGTTTGGTTATATAGTACAGATTCAAACGGATTTGAAAACAGCTTATGGTCTAAATTAGAATCAGTAGAAGGTAATAATATTATCTACAATAGCTTGTTTGCCGGAATAAGAAATTCCTATGCGGTAGTTTCTAGAATAGATGATAGAATTAACTTGATCTTTAGCGATGGTGTTTTTGGTAATTTACCTAATGGAAACTTTAAAGTTTACTACAGAGTTTCAGACAATCGAAACAGTGTTGTATCACCAGGCAATATGACCAATATCAATATCGAAATTCCGTATATTAGCAAAAGTAACACACAGGAAACTCTTACTATAGGATTAAGTTTAAAGTACACAGTTACAAATGCCAGACCGACAGAAACTAATGCTGACATTAAAGCAAATGCTCCTGCAACTTATTATACTCAAAATAGATTAATTACCGCAGAAGATTACAATATAGGTCCTTTGGGTATAAGTCAAGAAATAGTTAAAACAAAAAGTGTAAACAGAATTGCCAGTGGTATTAGTAGATATTATGATTTAAAAGATCCCAGTGGAAAATATTCCAGCACTAATCTTTTTGCAGACGATGGTGTGATATTTAAAGAAGAATTTGTCAGAAAAAAGAATTTTACTTTTGTAACTCAATCTGATATTGAGGGAATTATTATTAACACTATAGAACCTATTATTTCGAGTGTGAATGTTAACAATTTTTATTTAGGAAAATTTAATAGGATAATTTTAAGTGACTTGAACATATCTTGGAATTTAGAAACCTTTACTACAAACCGTTCTACTGGTTATTTTGCTGATCAAGATGGAGTAGCATTAAAATTAGGTTCGTTTACTTCTACTAATTTAAAGTTTGCAGAGACAGGAGCATTATGTAGATTTACTGCACCACTTACTAATACAGGAGATCCCCAATATTTCTTAAAGGATGGAACACTAACAACTAATGAAAATGCATTAGGAGCAAGTGCATATAAGTGGGTTAAAGTAGTCAGTGTTACAGGTGATGGTTCTAGTGTAGACACTAACGGAATTGGTCCTGTATTATTTAATGATTACATATCTCAAGGTGCTGTATTAGATCAAATTATTCCTAAATTTTCAAGAACATTGACTAATGATGTAAAAACACAAATCATTGATAGAACATTTGCCTATCAAGATTATGCATTAAGATATGATCAAAACAGCAGACAATGGAAAATTATAACAGCAGAAAACATCAATACAGTAGAAAACTTTTCGTTAGGTAAAGAAGGTAATACATCTAATCAAAATTTAGATAGCAGTTGGGTTCTTTATTTAAAGACCAACGGAGAATCCTATTCTGTTACTTACAGAAATTTAAGATATCTTTTAGAAAGTGCAAACGAAATAAAATTTTATTTTGATAGTGCAGATAAAATTTATGATACAAAAACTGGACAAATTGTAAGAGATAGAATAGAAATTTTAAACATCAATAGAAAACCTGATAGTCTGTTTCCATTTACACAAGATTATACTTGGAACATTAGTGACTCATACAGGGACACTGAAGGATACATTGATAATAGAAAAATAGAAATACAATTCAACGATTTTGATGACGACGGAATCGTTGACAATCCACAATTGTTTGAAGATGTTGTAAACGAAACTACAAATCCTGACACAAAATATATTTTCCAAGAAAAATATATTTCTAGCGATGGCGTAGAAGATTACAAGTATTTTGATAATTCTGCAAACACAATAATTATTAAACAAAACGAAGCAGCGATCGGTGCATGGAGCCAATACGAAGAGGGGCAAATTTTTTATCTTGTAGAAGAAACAGTTTTTAAACAAATTAACAAATCAAAAAATAATATAAGTTTTAATACTTTATATAAAGCATATATAGGCAGAGACAACTTAAAGTTTCAATACATTCATGTAGCAGATTCTTCTTATCGAATAGACCCGGCTGCAAGTAATATTATTGATATATTTGTATTAACAAAAACCTATGATACTGAATTTAGAAAATATCTAAGCGGTGGATTGACAACTCAACCATTGCCGCCTAGCACAGATGAATTATTTAGAAATTTTGGAACTGCTATTGGTAAAATTAAATCAATAAGTGACGAAATTGTTTTTCATCCTGTTAAGTATAAGATGTTGTTTGGTACTAAAGCAAGAGAAGATCTACAAGTTACATTTAAGATTGTAAAAAACCCAACACTTGTTACTAACAATAACGAATTAAAAGCAAATGTTATTGATGCTGTAAATCAATTCTTTGCAATAGAAAACTGGAATTTTGGCGATACATTTTATTTTCAAGAATTAAGTGCGTATGTAATGAATACACTTTCGCCTAATTTAGTTTCTGTAGTTATAGTACCTAAACAATCAAATCAAGCATTTGGTAGTTTATTTGAAATTAAATCAGAAAGTGATGAGATTTTTGTAAACGCAGCAGAAGTATCTGATGTAGAAATAATAGATCAAATAACAGCAACAGAATTACAAGCAACTGGTAATGTTATAACCAGTGTATCTAGATCTTTATCCGGAATTCAAAGTTCAATAAGTAGGAGTTAAGTAAACAATGGCTAAAAATACACAAAACGAATTTGGTTTACCAGTTCCGGGTGACAATAAAAGAACAGCCGCTAGTTTATTACCAAGATTTTTTAGAACAGAAGCAAATCAAAAATTTCTTCAGGCAACATTAGATCAACTGATTCAACCAGGCGTTGCTGAAAAACTTAATGGATATTTTGGTAGAAGAAATTCAAAGTCTTTTACTAGCACTGACACTTATATTCCGGATGTATCAAGTAATAGACAAAATTACCAATTAGAGCCTGCGTTAGTAATTAAAGATAATTTAAACAATGTAACATTCTACAAAGATTATAATGATTACATAAATCAAATTAAGAATTTAGGCGGTAACGTAGATGATCATTCTGTATTAAATTCACAAGAAACTTATCCGTGGAACCCCAATATTGACTGGGACAAATTTGTTAATTTTAGAGAATATTATTGGTTGCCAAACGGTCCTTTAGGTGTACCAGTACGAGGACAAAGTAGAGACGTTGTTAGTACCTATACTGTAACTGTAGTAGAAGAAGATGATAATTTTGCATATGTTTTTTCACCCAACGGATTTACTAGAAATCCCAGTTTAAAACTATACAGAGGACAAAAATATAGATTTGAAATAGATACTCCCGGTCATCCAATGGCATTTGCCTTGACTAGAAGTTTCACTCCTGGCAATGCAATTATTGTTGCAACTAGAGACGGAGTTAGAGCACCAGGCTTGTTTGACGCAACACTTTATGGAAACGAGTATGATATAGGCGATTTTATCATACTACCAGCAGCAGGCGGATTAGTGGGATTTGAAGATAATGAAAATGTATCAACTATCTATTCTGATGGGCAGATTAAATTAGGTGAAGAAGGCGAACAAATTGCCAATGTCTATGTAGAAAAAGGTGTAATAGAATTTACAATTCCGTTTAATGCTCCTGATAGGTTATTTTATATTTCAAAAAATAACATTGACACTAGTGGTACAATGAGAATCTACGACATAGAAGAAAATGCATTTTTAGATGTTGAAAACGATGTTTTAGGAAAAAAGACCTATACCAGTGCTAATGGTGTTGTATTTTCGAACGGTTTAAGAATTTATTTTCAAGGTGATGTAATTCCTTCTGCCTACGAAACAGGGTTTTATTATGTAGAAGGTGTCGGTGATAAAATAAAACTAATTAATGAACAATCCTTAATTATTCCTTCCGCATTTGCAGACGAAGTAGCAGTACCTTTTGACGTTCAAGGGTTTGACACTGTACCATTTGAAGACAGCAGATTTACACCCGTAAATAAAGAATATATTGTAATTAATAGAGCAAGCTTAGATAAAAATCCATGGACTAGATTTAATAGATGGATTCATAAAGATATAATAATAAAATCAGCCGAATATAACAATATCTCAGTTGATATTGATGAATCTAATAGAGCAGTAAGACCGATTATTGAATTTGAATCAGGATTAAAACTATACCAATACGGAACCTTTGCTAAAGTAGATATTGATTTAGTTGATACTTTTACTCAAGATGTATTTTCTACTATTGAAGGCAGTATCGGTTACAATATTGACGAGATAGACTTAGTAGATGGAATGCGAATTTTGTTTCTAGCAGATCCTGATATACTAGTAAACGGTAAGATTTTTCAAGTTAAATTTGTTAGACTAAACAATATTAGACAAATAAGTTTGATAGCTACTGTTGATTCTGATCCGCTGGAATTAGAAACGGTATTTGTAACTAAAGGTAAAAAAAATGCCGGTCTATCATATTATTACCAAAATGGAAAATGGCATACAGGACAAACAAAAACTGCAACCAATCAACCGCCTCTGTTTGATCTTTGCTGCCCACAAGGTAATTTTTATGGAGATCTAAATGTTTTTGATAGTTCTAATTTCAAAGGAACAAAAATATTTTCTTATAGTATAGGTGATGGTAGAGCAGATACAGAATTAGGATTTCCATTAGCATATCGAAATATAGACAATACTGGCGATATTCTTTTTGAATTTAATCTATTAACTGATGCAATTACCGTTCAATCTGGGCTAGGATTAATAAATGTTTCTACAAGTGTGGGTAATTTACGCAAGTACAGTAATAGAACCGAGTTTGAATATGCAAACGGTTGGTCAAAGACTCCCTACAATTCTAAGCAAAAAGTATTGAGACAGTATGTTGCAAAGTTAGGCGAAACTAACAATTTTTCTATTGACGTTTATGATAAACCTACCAAATTAACAGACATTAAAGTTAATATTTTTGTTAATAATAATTTGAAAAAAGAATTTAACGATTACGAACTTGATAAAATTAATAATAAATTGTTGATAAGATTTTACAATGATTTATCTGTAAATGATGTATTGTTAATCAAAACAACCTCGTCTGCTGTAAAAAATGCAAACGGTTGGTACGATGTTCCTATTAACCTAGAAAGAAACCCACTTAACGAAGATATTACTACATTTACTTTGGGAGAAGTAATAGATCATGTTAACTGGATGTTGGAAGACATCCGATTGTTTGAAGGATTATATTTAGGTTCTTCAAATCTAAGAGATCTAGGAGATTTAGATTTTTACGGAAAACGATTTGTTAAACACAGCGGTCCAATAAATCTAGCTGCATATCATATTACAAATAAAAAATACAATTTAATAAAGGCAATAGAATATTCTAGAAGAGAATACAGCAGATTTAAACGAATATTCTTAGAAACTGCAACATTGTTAGGTTACGACGGTCCTGTTAAAGAACATGTTGACAGAATATTAACGGAATTAAACAAAGACAAAATCAAGACACAACCTTTTTACTTTTCTGATATGCTAGGGTATGGCACAACTAATAAGATATCTTACGAAGTATTAGATGAAAGAAATCCTTTTTACGGACTATCTCAAAATTTTGATTTAACAAATCTATCTAACAAGTCTGTATTGGTCTACTTAAATGGCACACAGTTGGTGTTTAACAGAGATTATAATTTTAATACAGACGGTTACGTATTGATTAACAGTTACCAAGAAGAAGGCGACGTTATTGATATCTATGAATATGAAACTACAAATGGTAGTTTTGTCCCCGAAACTCCGACAAAATTAGGGCTGTATCCCAAGTATGAACCAGAAATCACAATAGATGATACGTATCTCACAAGCGAACCAACAGTTAACGGACCATTTAAGATCTATGGTGAATTAAACAATAATCAAAATCAAAGAGGATGGTTTTATCCTGTATATATTTCTAAAAGATCTGCAGAACTAGCAGATACTGCTAATAGTTCTGTTCTTTTACAATTTAAAGGCTTAAATCGACTAATATATGCTCCTGCAAATGTAGTATCATTGGCAGCGCAAGACAATATTCAATATGACGAATACCCGATTGGGATAGCTATGATTAGAGGACATGATGGTAGTTATATTAAGGCTTACAAAGATTTTAGAGATAATCTACTATTAGAACTAGAAAATAGAATTTACAACAATATTAAAGCAACGTACAACACGGATATAATAGACATTCATGATTTTATCGGTGGAAAATTTAGAAATACAAACATTTCTAAAGATAATATTAACAATTCAATGCTGAAAGACTTCACTCAATGGTTAAGAATTGTTGATAATGATTACACATCTAATAATTTTTATAATAGAGAAAATCCGTTTACTTTTAATTATAGAGCACAAACTAGTGTTGTTGATGGCAAAAATCTTCCGGGTTTTTGGCGTGGCGTATATATAGAAGCCTTTGATACTGATCGTCCGCATAGTCATCCTTGGGAAATGTTAGGTTTTACTATTAAACCAATCTGGTGGGATCAAACCTATGGACCTGCACCATATACTTCTAATAACTTGATTTTATGGGATGACTTAGAGCAAGGTATTGTTCGAGAACCTAACAAATCTATTAAAATTTTGCCTAAGTATGTTCGACCTGGATTAAAGAATTTTATTCCTTCAGACAATCAAGGCAGATTAAAAGACCCTATTGCTGCTAACTATGCTCAAAACTTATTTTTTAGATTTACAAATAGCACGTTTGCGTTTGGTGATCATGCTCCTGTAGAAACTGCTTGGAGACGCAGTTCAGAATATCCATTTGCTGTAATTAAATCGTGGATGCTTAATCAACCTGCAAAAATTATAGGATTGGGATTCGATACATCGAGAATTACTAAAAATCTCGTAGGACAATATGTATACAAAACCACATTAAAACCTATCACATTACAGGACATTGTTTTTCCTACAGCACCTACTGATGAAAGTCTATTCTTAACAAGTGGTTTAGTAAATTATATTACAAATTTAATACAAAGCAATGTATCTAGAGTGTATGATGATTACAAATCAGATGTGCAAAATATTACTAATCAGTTAGGTATTAAAATAGGCGGATTTACAGATAAAAATAAATTTAGAATAATCTTAGATAGTAAATCTCCTATTAAATCACAAGCAGAAAGCGTGTTTGTCCCTCAAGAAAATTACAATATATTTTTAAATGTTAGTTCTCCGATTGATACACTCGTTTACAGTGGAATTGTAATTGAAAAACAAGCAGACGGATATATTATAAGGGGATATAACGATGATATTCCTTATTTTAATTATTATAGCTTTGTAGAAACTAGTAGCGACATTGTAGTTAATATTGGCGGAATTTCTGAAGTTACAGTAGATTGGGAAGAAAACAAAACCTATGCACGAGGACAGGTAATTGCATATCAAAATAGATTTTATCGCGTAATTAGAGACTTTACAAGTTCTAGCGTTTTTACACAAAATAATGTTGCGCTGTTATCAGAACTGCCTATAGTCGGCGGAAAAACTGCTATTTTTAGAAGAAATTTTAATAAAAATATTACCAATAAATTAATATATGGCGCCAAATTAGTAGACAGTCAAGCAGTGGTTGATTTTATATTAGGATATGATGCGTACCTTAAAAATGCAGGTTTTGAATTTAATTTCTTTAATCAAGACACTGGATTTGTAGAAAATTGGGATCATTCTGCAAGAGAATTCTTATTCTGGACTACTCAAAATTGGGCAGCAGGATCTAGTATTGTTTTAAGTTCTGCTGCTAATGAAATCTTCTTCAAACAAGATTATGCTGTAGTCGATGACATTTATGATGATTTTTATGAATACACACTATTAAAATCAGACGGATTACCATTAGAAAGAAGATTTGGAAGTATTCTAAGAGAAAGAAACAGCTTCGGTCTTTCAACTAAAAATACAGATGATGGTATTTTTAATATAAAATTACCTCTTGTGCAAAAAGAACACGTAGTACTGTTAGATAACAGAACAATTTTTAATGACATAATATACCAACCTAACACGGGTTATAGACAAGAAAGACTTCGTATATTAGGGTATAGATCAGACAATTGGGATGGCAGTCTCAATATACCTGGGTTTGTTTATGATGATGCAACTGTGTTAGAATGGGAACCTTGGCAAGATTATGCTATAGGTTCTTTAGTAAAATACAAACAATTCTTTTATGTTGCGTTATATCAAGTCACTGGTTCTGATGTGTTTGTTGATAATTTTTGGTTTAGATTAAATGAAAAACCAGAATCTCAATTGATAACTAACTTTGATTATAGAATAAATCAATTTACTGATTTTTATGATTTAGATTCTGACAATTTTGATGAAGAACAGCAAAGATTAGCACAACATTTAATAGGTTATCAAAAAAGAGAGTATCTTGCTAACATCATCAATGATGACGTTTCTCAATATAAATTCTATCAAGGATTTATTCAAGAAAAGGGTACTAGAAATGCTCTAGAAAAACTTTTTAATAAACTAAGCGAAGCAGGACAAGATAGTTTAAAATTTTATGAAGAGTGGGCTATTCAAACAGGAAGATATGGTGCTGCATCAGCCATTGAACAGGTAGAATTTGAATTAGACGAAACTAAGTTTCAGGAATCACCACAGGCATTTGAGTTAACAAACTCACTGCCTAAAGACAATTTTGATAAAATATATAGAATTTTACCATTCCAAGTATGGGATAAACCTGAAAATTATAACCATTCTCCATTTCCTACTACTAATTTAAAAGAATATGTGTTGTCGGGAGGTTACGTACACGAAGATGATGTTGAATATAAAGCAGGATCTATTTTAGAATTAGCAACAGGTGACATAAATCAAGTATCATTTGGTGAATATATTTGGTTAACAGACAATAACAGCGAAGAATGGACTGTTTATCAAATTACTAAAAGTATTGCTAAAGTAAATCAACTTGTAGATAATGAAGAAAAAAATTCATTGAACGAAACTTTATTAGAAATAGTAATAGATCGTTGGACTACAAACATTATTGCTAAAGATGATATTGTAGGTATAAAAGGTGCTTCAGAGTATTTAATATTTGGTCTTTATAAAGTAGACAGTGTAAAATCTAATAGATTCAACATCGTTGTTCCAGAAGATAACGAAATATCAGAATTTGCAGATCAAGAATATGATTTGATTAAACTTAGACCTGTTAGAGTAGACAATTTAACAGCAGCAAATCAACTTGTACAACAAGCTCTATATCCTGCACAAAAAATTTGGATAGACAATTATAATAACGGCGATTGGTCTGTATTAGAAAACAAACCAGTTTATGAAAATTTACAAACTATAGTAAATCCACAACTTTGGGATAGTACTGAACAAGAATTCAGCAGATCTATGAGTGTCACGGATGATAATAGAAATCTATTTATTTCTGCTGCAAATTATCAAAATGGTGCTGTATATTATTATCGTAGAACTTTGGAAACCAATAACTTAATACTAGAACAAGAAATATCTCCACCTAGTAGTTTGTATAATGTTGTAGATTCGAATTTTGGCGAAAGCGTTTCTATAAGTGAAGATGGTAAATTTTTAGCAGTGGGAATTCCTAATGCAAGTGCAGTGTTAACTAGATACAGAGGTTTATTTGACCCCACTCAAACTTATAACAAAAATGACATTGTAAAATATAGAGAAACACTATGGCGAGCTAATAGAACTATATTACCTGAACTTGCAGCAATTACCTATTCAACATTTGAAACATATGTAAACATTGTTCAAACTGAAACAGCAGATAGTACAGAAATAAATCTATTATTTACAGGTAATCCTGGGTTAGAAAACAGTGTAACTGATCACTTTTTAGTTAGACCGCCTGCTGATATGTTTAATGCAAGTCAGGCAGGAGACAAAATAAAATTATTTTGGAATAAAGTTAGTTATGCTTATCCTACATTAGATGAATACGAACCATGGAATGGCGTTATTACCGAATTGTATAATAATTCTACTAGTTTAGATTTGATTTCACAAACACACACTATTGTATCAAAAATAGAAAGAATTTTTGTAATTCCTGTCTTTATTACATTGCCTTTAGTATCGGACAGAGTGTCAACCGACACTGGATCGGGTATAATTAGTTACATTGACATAAAAGAAGATAGTGCAGTTATTTACTTAACAGATGTCAATGGTACGTTTGACCTAACCGGTGAATTGTTTGTAAATGATACACAATTTATAGGTTTTTATACTGAAGAATTAACTTACAATCCTGCAGAAACATTGGGAGGTTTATGGTTAATCAATACAGTTTCTTACAATAATAGAAGTACATGGGCAGAAACAGGCAGAGGACTGGTATATGTAGACTTTATAAGAAATACTGAAACTAGATTAGAAAACAACTATTTTAATATTCAATCTACTATAAGTGCTGTAGGCCCGTTTATTTCAAATAACAACAGAAGTAGTTTTATAGAGCAATTAAGTTCTGAATACAACGGCAATTTTCTAGAACCAAGAAGAACAGACCTATTTGTAATTAGAGGAAGTAGAAGTTTTACAAATATCTTGTCACTGGGCAACGAATACGAATTTAGACTTTATGATGGAGATAATAGAGTAGTAGATGTAGCATCTGCTGGTCTTTCGTATGATGTATTAAACAAATTACTCCAAGTAGAGGATTTATGGGATGGATATATTGATTTTGAATATACTAATTTTGACTTTACAGGTAATCCGTTTGAACCTATTGCAAGATATTTTTGGAATGGAACTGAATATATAGATAGGGGTGCAGGAACAGGGGATATATTAGAAGACGTTCAAACACCTATAGGTACATTTACGTCTACATCTACTAGTAGAGCACGAATCATGTTCTATAAAAGAGATTTCCTAAATGTTAGAGTATATGTAAAAATAATTTCAGGTAATTGGCAATTACTGAATAACATACAAACAGTGCAACTAAGAAGACTTGCAAATGTAGATCCTGTATTTGGAAGAGGCCCGGGCGATGTTAACAGAATTATAGGTACCGTAAACGATTTTAATAATGATGTTGCAGTTGGAAATAATATTATAGGACAGTTGATATTAATTAAAAATACTGTAGCAGTTGGATCAAACCCTCTTCTTCCTAATACGTTTGACATTGTTTCTAATCCATCTATAATAGACGAAGAGTATTGGTTTTTCCAAGAATTGTTAAATCAGACTGGTATAGGTAGAGATGAAAACCCGCCGAACAGTTTAAACAAAGATTATGTTCAAGTTTATAATATAAGTGCTAATGACTTTGGAACAGCAGGTCCAAATAACGCAGGTGCTGTTGCGTTGTACAGAAATACGCAAGCAGGATATCGATTGATAGATCTAATTGTATCAGAATATTCAATAGAAAATAAACAGTTTGGTAAAAAAGTTAAACTGACTAAGAAAAATAACCTATATACATTGTTTGTTTCTAGTGTAGGAAATGCAACTAGAGAACATCCTGGTTCTATTGAAATATTTAAACATGGAACTTTTGACAGTGAAATTTTTGCAGGCGTCTGGAGTAGATTACAAACTTATAGCAGAAATGAAGTTGTTGAATATCAAGGAAATTATTACAAGGCACGAAAAGATGTAATCATTCAAACCGAATTTTCTATTAATGACACTGTTCTATGGAATAAGATTAGTTGGCGTAGAGGACAAGATGAAAATTACAGAGGTGAATGGAACAACCAGTACCCTTATGCAATAAACTCTATTGTAGTGTTTGGAAATCTTTATAAAGCAAAAACAAATATCGCTGCGGGAGCTCCGTTTAGTTTAAACAATTGGAGTTTATTAGATTCTAATATAGATTATTTGGGATATTTGCCGAATCTAACCGGTAATGCTTTTTATAATGAAAATGTTTTTGATCCTGCAACAAATATTGAAAGATTTGCTAAGAATTTTGATGTTTCAAAAGATGGAACTATATTAACTGTAACTAGCCAACAAGTAAACAATGACAGTACAAGTATAATCAAAGTACTAATATACAGATTGTTGGGTGACAAATATGTATTAAGTCAAACTATCCCTGCTTCAAATAATGTCGATGGTTTTGCAGAAGCAGTAAGCATGATTCCCGATGGATCTAAAATTGCAATAAGTGAACCATTTAACGATGAAAATAAATTAGATCAAGGAATTGTTTATATATATTCTCAAGTTAACGGATCATTTGTTTTAACACAAACATTATTTTCTCCTAATAATGAAGAAGTTGAAAAATTTGGTTATCAACTATATTCGAGTGAAGACAACCTTGTAATAGCAAGTCTAAACGGAGACATGAAAAAAAATACAACGTTTGACGTAGAAACAGGAAGTCCTACAACATTTGACAAAGGATTTACAGAATTTTCTAACAAGCTTATAGATACTGGCAGTGTGTATGTATTTGAGTTTATTCAAAATTCATTAGTGTTTAGTGAATCATTTAGATATGATCTAGCTACTACACTGTTTGGTGAATGTATTTTAGCAAAAACTAATCATGTCTATGTAGGTATGCCTAGAATGGGCAATGATTTGTATAGAGGCACTGTGCTAGATTATAGAAAGGCTAAAAACAAATATGCTTGGAATGTAATACGTGAATTAATACGTCCAGTCGATGTTGAAAAAATAAGAGGGGCGTTTCTTTACGATAAGAGAAAAAATGAAATTATTACTTATTTAGATTATATAGATCCTATACAAGGTAAAATTGCAGGACCTGCTGAACAAGAGTTAACTTTTAAAACTCCTTATGATCCAGCTACTTATAATTCTGGAACAAATACCACAAGTGCTAATTTAGATTATTTTTGGGCAGACGAACATGTAGGAAAACTGTGGTGGAATTTGCGAGAAGCTAGATTTACCTATCCATATCAAAGTGACATTCAATATCAAAAAGCAAATTGGAATGAACTACAGCCCGGTGCTTCTATACAAATATACGAATGGGTAGAAAGCGATTACTTGCCCAGTCAATGGGATGAAATAGCAGATACAGATCAAGGTATTCTGCAAGGTATTAGTGGAACATCTCTTTATGGTGATGAAAAATATACAGAAAGATACGTATACGATAGTATTGCACAATCCTTTACCCCAAAGTATTATTTTTGGGTTCAATTTAAAAACACTATTCCTACAGGAAAAAATAGATCAATTAGTGCTATAGATGTTGCAAGATTAATTGCCAATCCGAGAGAACAGGGTTACAGATTTATAAGTTTACTTGCAAATAATAGATTTGTGTTAAACAACGTAGAAAGTTTAATTTATAACAAAGATGTTGTTTTAAACATCAAATGGTTGACGATTGACAAACCAAATCAAGCACTGCATTCTGTGTATCAAATATTAACAGATGGAGTTGCTACTAGCAACGCAAACACAGACGTTGAACGTAAATGGTTTGATAGTTTAATAGGATATGATGAACAAAACAGAAAAGTACCAAATCCTGAATTGTCAGTAAAACAAAGATATGGTATTCAAAATAGACCTAGACAAAGTATTTTTATTAATAGAGTTGAAGCATTAAAACAAGTTATAGAACGTGTTAATATTGTGTTGAAAAAAACAATAGTAATTGATGAATTTGATATAACTCCATTATTTAGAAAAGAACCTGTCCCTTCAATTTTTAATGGAGCATACGATATTGCTATAGATACAATAGACGAATTACGTTTTGTAAGTACAAATAAAATTGTTGCTGCGCAATTAGAGCCAGTTGTTCAAAATGGAAAGTTGATTAAAGTGCGAATTGTCAATCCTGGCCGAGGATACAAAGTTGCACCTAGTTATGAAATATTTGGAGCGGGAACAGATGCTGAGATAGAAATTACTATTAATAACTTAGGACAAATCAATAATGTAACTGTTTTAAACGAAGGTAAAGATTACGTTGATACTACTAGAATCATAGTGAGAAAGTTTACTGTGTTAATTAATGCAGATTCTACAGTATTTGACAAATGGGCATTATATTCTTATGATAATCAACAAGCAATTTGGTTTAGAAAAAGTGTACAAGATTTTGATGTAACTTTATTCTGGAGTTATGCAGATTGGTATGAATCAGGATATAACGAAAATACTGCATGGGATTATATAATCGACGAAGCATATCAATTAACAAGTTTAACTGATAGTATAGGCGATATTGTTAAAATTAATAATGTTGGCACCGGCGGATGGTTACTATTACAAAAAGAAGCAAACGAGAACACCGAAGACTATTCCGTTAATTATAAAACTATCGGTAGACAAAACGGTACAATTCAATTCTTAGACACACTGTACGATTATTCTAAAAATAACGTAGGGTTTGATAATATTAGTTTTGATAGATATTTTTATGATAACGATCCTAGAATAGAATTAAGAATAATTTTAGAAACAATTAGAGACAACTTGTTTGTTAAAGATCTCAAAGTAGAGTATAATCAATTGTTTATTTCCAGTTTACGATATGTATTATCTGAACAAAATAATGTAGATTGGTTCTTTAAAACTAGTTTTGTATCTGTAAATCATAATCTAGGAGAACTAAAACAGGATATTACGTTTAATAGTGATACACTGCCCAGTTATCAAAAATATGTAGAAGAAGTTAAACCGTTTAAAACTGTAATTAGAGAATTTGTTAGCAGTTATCAATCAATTGATAATACAAACAGTGCAACAACTGATTTCGATTTACCACCTTATTATAATACACTGTTACAACGTATAACTCCGTCTGAAGCAAAAATTCTAGATAATACGTTAATACAACTGGATGACAACACAGAAGATTATCCAAGAAAGTTTTGGTTAGATAACGTAGGATATAGCGTCAAAGAAATACAAGTTAGAAATGGTGGAAGCGGTTATATATTTCCACCTGTAATTAGATTGGTCGGTGGCGGGGGAAGTGGTGCTACTGCAAGAGCCTATTTAGGATATAGTTCTATAACAAGTATAGTTGTGACCAATCCAGGAAAAGGTTATACTACTGCACCCCAAGTTATAATAGATGGCTCAGTTGACGTCGGAGGTCAATCTGCTAGAGCATCAGCAATTCTAGGAAACGGACTTGTAAGAACTCCTAGTATCAAAATTAAATTTGATAGACTTGCAGGTTCATACTTTGTTTCTACACTAGTTGAAGAAGAAGAATTTATAGGTACAAATGTTAATTTTAAATTTAATTTAAAATATCCTATAAACACTAATACAAATACATATGCTGTTTATGTCAACGATGAAGAACAACTAAGAAGTGCATACACTGTTGTTAATCTGTCCAACACTGTTGCGGGATATACAAGAGTTCAAGGACAGCTAGAATTTAAAACTCCGCCTTCGTTAGGCAGTAACATAAAAATAGAATATAAAAAATCTCTATCAATGCTAAATGCAGAAGATAGAATTCAATTCGGATACGAGTCATTAACAGGCATGCTAGGTAAAGATCTAGCACAATTAATGGACGGTGTTGATTATGGCGGAGTAGAAGTTAAAAGTTATGACTTTGGCGGTCCGTCTGGTTGGGATACTAAAGGTTGGTACACAGACACGTGGGATGAATTTGATAATACATTTGAGGACGAAATCTTTAGATTTGATGAATCTACAACTAATATAGAATTAAGTCAGCCTTTAGAAATAGACACAGTTTACAATGTCTATCTAAACGGGACAAGAATTGATGATCCTAATTTTGGAATAGGCGTTGTTAATAACACAAATGCTATTATGCCAAGTCTAGTCGGCGACGGATCGACACAAACTATCGACATTGCAAATTATGGTATTCAAGCTGGTAATAATGATGTATTAATTATTAGAAAAATAACTAGCGACGGTGCATTTAAACCAGATCCAAACAGTTATGACACTGCACTAAGCGGCGGTGATCTACAATATGGTAATGCTACTGGAACTAGAGCAGAAGACATTATTGTTGACGGCGACGGCTTTGTTACACCTACAACTAGTAAAGGTCCCGAAGAACTAGTTCCAGGACAGATTTTAGATACTCTAGATATTAAAGTCTATACTAGAGACACAGACGGCCAGGGATTAATTTATAGTCAAAATTATATAATGAACAGTGCAATTGATACCTATAGTTTAGGTTCTATTCCGGGAAGTAAACCTGCGGTATTGATAAAAATGAACAATCAAATATTGAATGACACCGAATATACAATAGATTGGATAAACAACACAGCAACAATACTCAATCCTATTAACGGTGTAGAGTTAAGTATTATTTCAGTACAATCAGCAGCACAAAACATTGTAAATTATGGATATTTTAGTTCTGATGAATCATCGACCGATTATGTAATACCTGTAAAATATAATTCAAATTATAGCATACATGTAACAGTAGATGGAAATAAACAAACTGTTTTATTGTTACAGTCTGAAATCGACAATAATATAGTAATTAGATTTTCATCGCCGTTATTGCAAAATCAAACAGTTAGTTATATTGTGTTTACGAATAATAATTTAATAAATTATAGTCAAATTACTAAAGATATATTTATAGGTGACGGATCTACTAACGTGTTTAATTTAACTTCACAACCGTTGTATGCACAACCTACTGCTTATAATGTTCTAGTTAAAGTGGATAATAATATATTAAATCCTGGATATTCAATAGAGTATACTATACCACAAACAGGAGATAGAGAATATGCAATCGAAGCATTTCAATTTCCAGTAGGAACTCTAAGTGTATTAGATGTTGTAGTGTTTATAAACGGAGAAGAAATCACAACTCCTGACAAGTGGAGAATTAATATTGCAAATTCTAGTATAACTCTTACTGAATCTATCGGTATACCTGGAGATATTGTTACAATTTATGTTCTTACAAACAGTGATTATAATATAATAGGTTCGCAATTGATTTTAAATTCTACACCAAGTGTAGGACAATCTATAGAAATATTTAAATTTACTAATCATGATTTATTAGGCTTAAAAAGAATAAGCTATGACGTTGTAGCAAGAACTACTCTTTATGTAGAAGATATCGAATATAAAAAATATAACAGGCTAACAATCGGTGAAGTAACTTTAAGAAAACTAGCAATTGATGCAGAATACGTTTGGGTTGCAGTCAACGGCGAATTGCTTTCACCTAGTGTTGACTATTCAGTTACACCTGACGGTACAAAGTTACGATTGTTAAGACAACCCAATCCGGGTGATATTTTAGATGTAATTCAATTCACTTCTCCCGTAAGAATTGAAAAATTTGCATTTAGACAATTCAAAGATATTATGAATAGAACCCATTATAAACGTTTAGATGCACCGGCTACGGAGTTAAGTCAAGATCTAAATTATTATGATTTAAGAATAGAAGTATCTGACGGTTCTCAATTGCCCGAACCTAATAAAGGTGCCAATCTACCTGGTGTTATTTTTATAAACAATGAAAGAATTGAATATTTTGTAAAAGAAAATAATACACTAAGACAGTTAAGAAGAGGAACACTAGGTACAGGCGTAGCGACCAAACATGTTGCAGGATCTGATGTATATGATCAAAGTTCTTTAAAAAATATTCCTTATAAGGATATTACGCAAATACAAACAATTGTCGGTGATGGCGAAACTGATACGTTTACTTTAAACTTTACACCTACAAATATAAATCAATTTGAAGTGTTTGTGGGCGGAAAAAGATTGCGTAAAAATGCAATACAAAAATTTAATCAAACTCTAGGATTAGACAGTCCTGATGCAGATGAAACAATTCCACCTGAATTTTCTTTAAGTAATGGCAATTTGGTATTAACAGACATACCTGCAGATGGAGTTAATATTAGCATAATTAGAAAAATAGGAAAACTTTGGACTGAACCTGGTGTATCCTTGGGAGAAACACAAAATGATATTGGTTTCTTCGTTCGTTCCGGAACGATCATGCTACCCGAATAAATATAAGTATAGGAAAAGAAATGAGTTCAAATATGAAAGATAACAGTGGAATAGTTGTTCAAGGACATATAAAAATATTTGATCCAGAAACACAAAAAGTGTACGTTGACAAACGTAATGCTATTCATTACGAAAATATGAGTATTGCACTTGCAGAAAGTTTAAGCAATTCAGGTCAAGGCTGGATACATGAAATGAGTTTCGGTAACGGTGGCACTAGTGTTGACCCAACTGGTATTATTACTTATTTGACCCCAAATTCAACGGGAACAAATGCAAGTTTATACAACCAGACATTTACAAAAATAGTTGATGACAGAAGTGTTAATAACATTGATCCTGCTAGAAATTATTTAGAAACTAGGCATTTGAGTGGTACAAATTATACAGACGTCTTGGTTACTTGTTTGTTAGATTACGGTGAACCCAACGGACAACAAGCATTTGATACTGCAACTAATGCAGATGATTTATATGTGTTTGATGAATTAGGTTTAAGAAGCTATTCTTCGTCGGGCACCGGAAGATTGATTACGCATGTTATATTTCATCCTGTACAAAAAAGCTTGAATAGATTAATACAAATAGATTATACAGTCCGTATACAAAGTCTCAGCGGAGGTAATATCTAATGGCTTATGAAGTAAGGTATACTGACACTGTAAACAAAGGCAGTATAACAGTAGATGACAATACATTGAATACAGAAACTAGCATTGCTTTGCCGGGAAGAGGAACCACAGCGTATGGACAAGCCGTTGCAGAAGGATTATTACATCTTTTAGAAAATTTTGCAAATTCGAATGCACCTGAAAGACCAGTAGAAGGCCAGTTGTGGTACGATAATTCGACAGGTGTAGATCAATTAAAAGTCTATGATGGAACTACATGGGTAGCAGCAGGGGGGTTAAAGCGGGCAACTAGTGAACCGTCTGTAGCAAATAGTGTTGCAGGAGAATTATGGGTTAATACGCAAACACAACAATTATATTTGTTTTCAGGATCTTCTTGGGTTTTAGTAGGTCCGGAATTTACAGATGGTTTAGTTACTGGAGCAAAACCTGAAATAATTATAGGCACCGACAATGTTTCGTATAACTGTTTAGTTGTTAGAATAGATAACATACCTAGAGTAATTATTAGTAGTAGAACATTTTTTCCTAAAACTACAATAGACGGTTTTAGGAACGGAATAAACGCAGGAATTAATATTTCTACCTCAGTTGCAGTAACAGGTGATATTTTAAAATATTGGGGCGTAGCAGAAAAAGCAGAAAATCTTATAATAGGCGGTGCAGTTATTCCGGCATCTAACTTTTTAAGATCAAACGACGTTTCTACAACAAATTTTCAGTTACGTATAAAATCCGATGATGGTGTTCAAGTAGGTCTAGGAGGACAATTCAATGTTTCAGTAGACAGTAACGTGGGAGTTTTACAGAACAACGTTAGTGGATCTGCAATAGACATTAGATTAAGAGATGGTACTGCTACTAATACAGTAATGCGTATTGATAGTACAAAAAGAATAGGAATTAACAATCTTGCGCCTGAAGAAGACTTGGATGTTGCAGGCAATGTAAGAATTAGTACTAATCCTGCTGATGCTACAACAGGATTTTTATTAATCGAAAGTACAATTAATAGCACTGACATCGACGAAGGTTCGTTAATTGTAAACGGAGGTGCAGGCATTGCGTTAAATCTTAATGTAGGCGGTAATACTGATCTTAGTGGCGGCGTGTTAACTACAAATAATATTGCACCTGACAGTAATAGTGCAAGAAACATAGGAACAGTTAACAACAAATACGATCAAATTTACGCCAATACTTTTTTTGGAAACTTGCAAGGAAATGTTAGTGGAACAGTAACAGGTAGAGCGGGCAACGCAGACAGGCTAACTACTGCTACAACATTTGCATTGTCAGGCGATGTAGAACCTTCCAGTTTTGCATTTGACGGCCAAACCGGTGGTACAACTAAAACATTTAATGTTGCAATATCTAACTCTTTTATTTCTAATAAAGACGTTGTGTATGATGCAGGAAATGCAGATGAAATACTACTAAACGTAACAACCGGTACTACCGGAGTTTATAGAATAACTAAAAGAAACTTTTTAAAAACTATACCATTAGTTCCTGCAGGTGTATTTGTGCCATTCGGCGGTGAAGAGGCTCCTGCAGGTTGGCTATTGTGCGATGGCTCTGAAGTAAGAAAGTCGGATTATAACGAATTATGGTTAGCAATAGGTTTTAATTTTAGAGACGCTAGTTTAATCTCCGACGGCGGTGTTAACTTTTTTGCATTGCCCGATCTTCGTGGGAGATTTCCACTTGGATTAGATAACATGGGAGGTCCTAGTGCAAATCGAGTAACAAGTTCTGCCGCAGACGGGTTAGGAAACAGTTCAGGATCAGAAACTAAAACAATTGGATTAGCAAACATACCTGACCATGAACATGACCTAGAAGGTGAAACAGGAAATCAGTATTATGCATTGAGAGTTGCTTCTGGTGCTCCGTCAGATGCTAGTGCAATTACCTTTCCAATAGAACCTGGATTGGGCGGAACACACGCCTTGGCTACAAGCGGAGGTGTAAAAAAACCTATTACAACTACGTTGGGCACACCCATAGATGTTATGAATCCTTATATGGCTGTGAATTATATAATTTATACTGGACAATAAAATGAGTTATCAATTAAATAGAACTGACGGCACATTACTAACAGAACTTATCGATGGGCAATCAGACACTCAAAGTACAAATTTAACATTTGTAGGTAGAAATTTTATCGGATACGGCGAAGCATTTAATGAAAACTTTATAAAACTGTTAGAAAACTTTTCTAACACTGCTGCTCCTAGCAATCCGTTATCTGGACAACTATGGTGGGATTCTTCGGAGCAACGACTGAAAGTATACAACGGAGCACAATGGAAAGCAAGTGGTGGTCCTATAGTTCAAGCGACGCAGCCGCAAATGGTTGCTGGTGATCTTTGGATTAATAACGCAACAAATCAAGTATATGCATTTGATGGAACTGATTTAATTCTTATAGGTCCAGATTATACTGCAAACCAACAGATTAGTGGATTTCAAATTGCAAGTATATTAGATGAGCAAAGTAGAAGTAGAACTGTTGCTAAACTTTTTGTAGGAGGAACTTTAGTTGCAGTATTAAGTGCAATTACATTTGTACCTACAGTCACTGAACGAATACTGGGTTTAGTTACCTTAACTAACCCTAACGGAACAATTTTCGAAGGTATTAATTTAATAAACAAGGATACCTTTCAATTTTATGGTATTGCAGATTCGTCTAGAGCATTAATATCTATTACAGGTGCATCACGAACTGCTGATCAATTTTTACCATCTGATTCAAATGGTGTTACTGTGGGAACATTAAATATACAAAACTCGGGCGGTCTTACTATAGGTTTGTCGCAAAATACCGTACAGAAAATTGTAGGTCAAAGTTTTTATATAGAAAATCAACTTATTAATCATGATTTGAGTTTGAGAGTTAGATCTAGTGCGTTCGGATCGCTTATTGTAGATGGAATTTACATAGACGCATCTGAAGCTAGAGTCGGAATATTTACTACAACAAGATTACCAGAATATACATTAGATGTAGAGGGTGATTTAAGAGTTACTGGTAACTTAATTATAGAAGGCACAACAACAACTTTTGAAACATCAACTCTGCGAATTGAAGATAAAAACATCGAATTAGGTTCGTTAAATGACAGTTCATTGGGAGATGATACTGCGATCGACGGCGGCGGTATTACTGTTCTTTCTTCAGATGGTAATAAAACACTAACTTGGGAAAGTAGTACTAATAGTTGGACAGCTAACAAAAATTTTAATTTGTCTTCTAGTTTATTATCGTATAAGATAGCAGGAAGTACAAAACTTACAACTGATAGCTTGACTAATATTTTGTATGCTAACGATTTAATACAAATTGGAACATTAGTAAATTTAGATGTTGACAGCATTAATATAAATGGCGCTGCAATAACAAGCAGTCTTGCCTTGGGTGTGGTTGCTGCGTCAGGAATTAATATTACTGCTGGCGGTGATATAGGTATTACTGACAATAGAAAGATTACCGGATTAGCAACTCCTACAGCTAACCAAGATGCTGCTAATAAATTGTATGTAGATAGCGAAATAGCAAATGAAACAATAGCATTTAGTTTTGATATTACAGGGTTAGGTGTGGGTGTAACACTACAAAATGCAGTAGCAGCATTTATAAATGATATGTATCCTGCGGCTGGTGCAAATACTGGAAAATTTGCTAGAATACATGCTGTGTCTTATGCAGGAGCAACAGTAAGTGGTATTAGCGTCACAATAACACAATCTCCTAACACTACTGGAGTATTAACAAAATCTCTAATTGCTGTTGATTCTAACGGAACACAAAACGAATCAGTAGTTCAAGACATAGTTTCGTCAAACACTGCATCGGGTGTAGCGTCATTAACTGCAATTAGAAGTTTAATGATATATCAATCTAACGGATCGGCTTGGACGTTTGTCTCATCTACAGCATATCCATAAAATACGATAAATAAAATAAATCACTAGGGGTTCAATTAATGGCTTATCAAATAGATAGATATAACAATACAGTATTAACTGTAGTCGAAGACGGAACAATAGATCAAACAACCGATCTAAAGTTTATCGGAAGAAATTATGCAGGTTATGGTGAAATTCAAAATGAAAATTTCGTATACTTGTTAGAAAACTTTGCTGGAGCAAATCAACCTCCTAGAGCATTAAGCGGACAATTGTGGTTTGATACTGCAAGCAGTAAGATGAAATTTTATGATGGTATAAAATGGAGAACAACTGGCGGATCAGAAGTATCTAGCGCAGAACCAACAGGGTTGACAGAAGGTGATTTCTGGTGGGACAGCGCAAATAAACAACTTTATGTTTATGATGGCACAGACTTTATTTTGATAGGTCCACAAAACGCAGGCGACGGCGTAACTCAAATGGTGAGTTTAGAAGTGCTTGATACTAGCAGTATTACTAGAAGTATAATTGCTGCTACTATCAATGATGAAATTATGTTTGTTATTAGCAGCATTGAATTTACACTAAACGCATTAACTCCATTAACAGGTTTTGATAGAATCAAAAAGGGAATTACCCTAATCAACACTAGATTAGCAACAAACGGTGTAACCAGTACAGATCATTGGTTTTGGGGAACAGCATCTAATTCTGCAAGATTAGGCGGTCTACTTGCATCAGACTACCTTACCGCAGCAAATCCAACTTTTACTACTACAGTGGCATTTCCAGATGCGGGAATTACTATAGGTAATGATTTAGATCTAAAAATTTACATTGAAAACGGAAACCAAGGTGTTATCGAAAATCAAAATGGTACTAACGGAATTATAAAATTCAAAGCAACTAATGGTGCAGGAGCAAGTACTCATAGCCTAACTGTTACATCGGCAGGCATGAATCCCGCAGCAGACAACACAATTAATCTAGGAACTAGCAGTTTAGGATTTAATACTGTGTATGCTTATAGTGTTGTGGGTGAAGCAACAAAGGCAACCAGCGTAAGAGTGGGATCAGATTTTAGAACTGCAAGTGTAAGTGCCACTAACAATACTGTTGTTGTTAGAGATGCAACAGGTAATATTGCTGCAAACTTGTTTCAAGGAACTGCTACTGCTGCAAGATATGCAGACCTAGCTGAAAAATATAGCACAAGCGGTAACTTATCGGTAGGTACTGCGGTTGCAGTTTGCAATCATGATAGTCATGAAGTAGAACCAGCTACAGCAAGCAATATGTGTATAGGTGTAGTTAGCGATAAACCTGCTTATCTAATGAATTCAGATGCAGAAGGGCAAGCAATTGCACTTGTAGGTCGTGTTCCTGTAAGAGTAACAGGTTCTGTTAAAAAAGGACAAGCAGTCTATGCATGGGATGCAGGTGTATGTTCTACTATACAAACAACTGCGTTAGTAGGCATTGCATTAGAAACTAACAATGACGAGGGCGAAAAACTAGTAGAATGTGTATTAAAAGTTTAAGGACTTGTCATGGTAGATGTAACAGCAGCACGACATAATAATTTACAAAGCAGAATAGCATTAATTTTAGGTAATGGTGCTGGACAAAATGGTTACGGACAGACTTTAACTAGTTATCAAGTTAATAACAGCGGAAAAATTGCAGAAGCAGCAGACATAAACGCTGTATATACTGATATGGTAAAAGCAAGGGTACATCAAACAGGAACTGTTCCTACCTCTATAGCACAAATTATACAAAATTTAAATACTATTGCAGAAACAGAAAGTAATTTTATTAATAATTCAGGTATAACCACTGTAGATCTAGACGGCACTAAAAAGGGTATTACTGATTTTGAAAATTTAATGACTTTTATAGAATCTGACAAATTTTTAATGCATCCCTCCCAGGCAAGTTTAGAATTAGGGATTTCTAGTGTAAGAACAACGCAATGGAATGGCATAGTGTTTCATGAAGCAACAGTAAATTTTGTTAATTCTGACAGAAGAAGACACTTTTTTAATAGTGGCGGCGAATTTAGATTTACTAGTAATATTACAGGTGCTAATACACCTAAAGGCTTAGACTGGACTGCACTTTGTTCTAGCACAGGAGTTGTTAGATTTAATTACAATTCTACAGCAACTACCGGTTCTGGTAGTGGATCTGCCATAGGTAATTATCAACTAACTTCCACCTATCAAACTGTTTTTAATAGAATAGGCGGCGGCACAGTTAGTGGAGTATATAATGGTAATATTTACACAATCAAAGCAAGAGCCCCTACTGCAAGTTCTATACAATTTAGAATAGAATTTAATGACATTGCAGTAGACAATTTAATTGATAATAACGTAACAGGTGTGTTAACAAGTACAATACAGCATTATAGAGCAGATAACGTTAATGTTTCAATAACTGCTCCAACATATACTAACAATTCTTCTCTCTAATTTTTTTATTGAAAGTTAAATGTATAATAAATACTCTGTTAAAGAGGAATATCTATGTCTGTTAAAATCACCGCTGCTAGATATAATACATTGCAACAGAGAATATCTGCAATTATGGGCGTTAGTTCATCCGGAGCCCCTACTACAGGATACGGACAAACTGTAAATAGCGATGTTCATTTTCCTATAGCTGGCGATTTTTTATCAAACGCAAATTTAACTGATAAAATCGACGATCAAGAGTATAGAGATTTATATATTGATATTGTAAGAGCAAGAGTTCATCAAATTGGAGCAGCAGCGTTTACTGTTGATCCTTTTGTTGTGGGCAATTATACAGCAAATCCGCTAACTGCTGATAAAATTAGAGAATCATATATATCTAATCTAGAAAGTTTAATGACTACAATAGAAACAAATAAATTCACTATACATATACCTACACAAGCTAGTTTAGAAAATTTATTAACTACTGGTGCTGTTCCAGTTGTAAGCACTAGAAGTACTGCATGGAACGGCAGTATATTTCATATTTTTACTGTAACTTTTGCGACTGCCTTAGCAAGAAGACATTTTTTTAACGCAGGCGGACAAATTAGATTATCAGCAGGCATTACATATGCAGGCGCTGAATCAAAAACTCTGTTGTGGCAAAGTGCGTTATCTTCAATGGGAATTATTAGTTTTGCTGCAAATAGTACATTTAGTAATGCAGGTGTAGGGACTGGATCTGCTATCGGCAATTATCAATTAACCTCTACCTATCAATCCTTGTACACACGATCTGTAGGTGGTATATACACTAATGCGTTTTATAGAATAGACGCATTGTCAAACAGCACAACTACAATTCAATTTAGAGCAGGATTTAACGATCTTACTGTGGAAAATGTAGATGAAAATGTGCAAGGTACGTTATCTAGTAATATTGGAATTGCAAGACCTGATGGTTCAGTTAATATAAACGGAACAGTATACGACACTGTTGATTTAGTAGCACCAACTGGTACTACAACAACAAATCTTTAATATCAAATCAATCTTGATTTTTATTTAATTCTATTATATAATAATAGATATGGAGATATTTTATGGACGAACGACTTCAAAAAGCATTAGAATTTTCAAATTACATGGTTACACTTAATAATCAAAAACGTATGCTTAAAGAGAAATATTATGAAGATTTAATTTATTTTTTTAATGGCGCTCAATTTACAATTACAAAAGAATTGATAACTTTTGTTGGTCTAATGTTAGAAAAAGGTAACGATAATAATATTGTGATTACTGATGACAATGATGTGCCTAGTAGAATTGAAAATGTAAATGAATTTTATGATGCAATTGTTGATTGCTATTACACTGCTTCTAACAAATATTATACAGAATATGAATTGTTAAAGAAGAAAAGAAAAATAGATGTTTTGGTAGGATATAATGACGTCTAACGGAGTTATATTAATTGCAAAAAATAATGGTCAAATTGATTATGTAAAGCAGGCCTGTTTTTCTGCTTCAAGAATAAAAAAATATTTAAATTTACCTGTTTCAATTATAACTGATAGCGTTGATTATTTAAAAAAACAATTTGATTATTCCTGCTTTGACCAAATTATTCCTATAGAATATCATCAGACACGCAATACTAAAATTTATCATGACGGAAGCATGGCCTATAAAACACTTGCGTTTAAAAATGATCTACGTCATCAAGCCTATTGGTTGTCGCCTTATGATAAAACATTAATAATGGACACAGACTATATTATAAACAACAGTTTGTTAAAAAATTGTTTTTTATCTAACGAAAGTTTTTTGATTTATAAAAATTCTGAAGATATTGCCAAGGTTCGAGACGAAACTGAATTTAAGTACATCAGTGATAGCAGTGTTGATTTTTATTGGGCTACTGTAGTATATTTTGAAAAAACTCAATTAAATAATGTATTTTTTAATTTAGTAGCTCATATTCAAGACGAGTGGAATCATTATAGTAGAATTTATCAAATCAAGTCATCATTATTCAGAAACGATTTTGCATTTAGCATAGCAATACATATAATGAACGGTTTTACTAACGGAGAATTTGCTAAACCCTTACCAGGCAAACATCTGTATACAATCGATAGAGATATTTTATGGCAACACAAAGACGACGAAATGATGTTTTTAGTTGAAAAACAAAACTATCTCGGAGAATACACTGCGTTATCTACAAAAGGATTAAACATTCATGTTATGAATAAATTTAGTCTAGATAGAATAATAGACGAGGTCTTGAATAATGGAAAAGAATAAAGGAATTGTCGTATTAGCACAAAATTTGTCTAACGTAAATTATGTAGAACAAGCTTGTGCATTAGCAATGAGTATAAAAGTAACAAATCCATCAGTGAATGTTTCTATTATAACAAATGATACTGTGCCGGAAGAATATAATTTTTTATTCGATCAGATAATACCCATACCGTTTAATGATGATGCTGTGCTGTCTGATTGGAAAATTGAAAATAGATGGAAAATTTATCATGCTAGTCCTTATGAACAAACAATTGTAATGGACTCAGATATGATAGTTTTACAAGACATTTCGGCTTGGTGGGATTATTTTGAAAATTATGATTTATATTTTACTACTTATGTCGTTACATATAGAAATGAAAAAATAGAAAATGACTATTACAGAAAATTATTTACAGCTAATTATTTGCCTAGCATATATACTGGATTACATTATTTCAAAAAAAATGAATTTGCATATAGATTCTATAAATGGTTAGAAATAATTACCCAGAATTGGGAATTCTTTTACGGCAATTTTATAAAAGAATATTATCCGAGTAGACCTTCAATGGACGTTACCGCAGCAATTGCTATTAAAATATTAGATTGCGAAACAGTTGTTACAAATAAAACAAGCAAATTGCCTTATTTTGTTCATATGAAACCAAAAATACAGAATTGGACGCAAAACGTAGATAGATGGCAAGATTATGTAGGAGTTTATATTAACAAAAACTGTGAAATTAAGATTGGAAATCACAGTCAAAATGGTATTCTTCATTATACAGAAAAAGATTTTATTAAATCTTCTATTATAGAAAGATATAGGAATTATTTGCATGTCTAATTTATTAGAAATATTAAAAGATATAATTATAGATATCAATTCTGATCAGACGTTATATGTTTACTATGACAAAAATAACGGTTCTATTATTAAAATAAACAGTAGATATAAAGATACTCACGATTATAAAATTTTAAAAGTACCTTATTCCCAAGTTGAGGAAATAATGACAGGTAGTAAAAAATTAGAAGATTTTACCGTAGTTTACGATTTGAGTGCTAAATCTTATATAATTAAAGAAAATACATACGAACATAAATTAGTTTCTATAGAAAAAACCCTTTACCAGTTACCTGTATACAAAAGAAGTATAGATGTAAAAATAGAAAACACTGTAATATTTGAAGAAATATATGAAAATGTAGACGTCTTTGTTTATGTTAATGACCAATTATATTATAATAATTCTTTATTATGGTTTAATAACTCTGTTTATAAACTAAAAAAAGATGTGTTAAATGATTTTTGTGAAATAGATCATGAAATTTACATTACAGATGTTTTATTAACAGATTTTAAATCTAATGTATTAACCACAAAATATAATTTATTTGAAACTATTTACTCTGGAGTATTTGTAGATGTGTGGTATAACAATTTACCTCATTTAGCGGGGCAACATGTATGGAATAGTAATAATGTTTATAGAATTAAAACCGATCAATCATCAAACACCGACTTTGAACTGGATAATGTAGAATTAATTCTTGAAAATGTACAGTTATACGACGATGCAAACAAATCTTTAAATTTTATAAAAGAAGTACAGTTTGGTGATAAATTATTAATTAATAATTTTTTGTATCTGTACAGTGAAAAAAACACAGTTAATCAATTGTCTAACAAATTTATAAAATTTTACATAAATCCTTACACTTTTTTGATAAACACAGATAATTTACATTTTGTCAAATTAACTAATGTTAACAATAAAGTTGATTATGAAACATGTGAATTTGATTCTAATTTACATCCTGCCCATTTAGTCAATAATGGACAAAAAATACTTATTGGAAAAAATTTATATATTGCCAAACAAACTAATGAAAATGTTGACATTACAGTATTACAAAATTATGATAAAAAATGTTGGAACATAATTTTAAACAGAGTTACTAGAAAAACACTTTTAGAAAGTGGATACAAATTTGATGATAGATTAGTTTTTAGTATTACTGCAAAATATGATCCTAATATATTATATAGGACAATAGAATTTACGTTAAACGACTTAATAAATGAAGTTTATAAAAATTATCCTTTCATTTATGACTGGGAATTTAATAAAGAAAATGTAAGTATATATACGCCTAAATATTTTGAAACATATGCTCACGAGATCCTTGAATGAAAACTAAATTTAAAATAGTTGATTATGACATAATATATCTAAGCTATGACGAGCCTAATGCAGAACGCAATTATGCAGATCTGTGTAAAAAAGTGCCGTGGGCAAAAAGAGTTCACGGCGTTAAAGGAAGTGATGCTGCACACAAGGCCTGTGCTAGATTAAGTGAAACTGATAGATTTATTACAATCGACGGCGACAACATAATTGATCAATCTTTTTTAAACCA
>Ga0169931_10001885_pt1 | contig 34617 bp, 49 predicted proteins | sample Kivu_15m_20L_FD_129675 | JGI IMG/M metagenome (GOLD analysis project Ga0169931, IMG submission 129675) | Freshwater microbial communities from Lake Kivu, Western Province, Rwanda to study Microbial Dark Matter (Phase II) - Kivu_15m_20L... | ecosystem: Environmental > Aquatic > Freshwater > Lake...
ACTCGCGACCGAGGTCGCGAGCCGCAGCGGCAACGTCATCAAGGTCGGATCGAAACCGGCAGAACACGACCACGGGCTCCGTCGCGGGCAAGTCTTCCAGCCGATCCTGCAACGCCAGCCGCTTCGACGGGACGCCGTCGATGGGCGTGACGCTCGCGTAGCCGTCCACGCGAGCGTAGCCGCCTGTGGCTTGAGCCAACCGCAGGAGTTTGGTCAAGGCGTTCGCCGCCGTGACAGTGCCTGCCTCAATCTCGGCGGTCATCTCCGCTTCGAGCGAGCGGTAGAACCGCTGCACCTTTGGCGAGAGTTCGACCGGGATCGTCTCATGGATCGCGTCGGGCAAGTCCAGCACCTCGTCGGCCGTGACCCGCCACGAGTGACGGTCAAGTTTCGCGGCTAGTTCGGTTTCGTTTTTCCATGAAATAACCTTACTCGGAAACTGATGGTGGCAGTTTGCGTACCTCGCCCGCATCCGCGTAAACGAAGTCCCGAAAACTTGCGGATCAAGAAACCGAAACTGCGCCCACAAGTCGAGCGGCGAGTGCGGCATCGGCGTGCCGGTCAGGCACACGCGGCGAGCCTTGGGCTGCTTCGACGCGAGCCGTGCCAGATACCGGGACGCCGTGCCGCTTGAACCCTTGATGCGGTGGCTCTCGTCCAGCACGATTGCCGACCACTTCACGCTCTCAATCGTCGGAGCCAACTGGCTTCGCCACACCGACTCGTAGTTCACGACTACGATCAGCCGCTTTCCCGAGGCCGTGGCGAGCGCGGCCTGGAGCCGCTCGGCCCGCTGCTTGCCGCTGCCTCGCGTGATGTCAACGAACACGAGCGGCAGATTCTCGTTGAGCAGGGCGAGCAGGGCGGTGAACGTCTTGCCGGTGCCCATGTCCATCGCCAGCATCCCCGCCGCTCGATCCGCTAGCCACGCCGCCGCCGCGGACTGATGTGCCCACGGGGCGAAGTCGCCGCGGGACACGCCCGCGACAACCTTCGCCCACGCGGACGCCACCGCCTGGGGACAGCACACGAGGATATGCGGTCGCTGCTTCATGCGGTCGAACGAGTCATGCCACGCCATTTCGTTCACTCCCCCCAGTACCGTGTGTCGACGACCGCCTGCCGATGCTGCTCGATGAGGCTGTCGGCGAACTTCACGTAGAACGCACGCCTGCACTCGTCCGCGTCGCTCTCCGGTCGTTCGCCGCGCATCGCGGCGAGGGCGACTCGATTTCGGATGAACGCCGCCGTGAGGTGGTCATCGCACGCTGCGATTTCTGCGACTTCGGGAATCACGCTCGCACCTCCTCGCTTGCGAGGTCGGCGTGCAGAATCTCGTCGGCGAGCGCGTCGGCCTTGGCCTGCATCTCGCCGATGAACCTCACCATCCGTCGATGGATGTCTCGCTGCGCGTCTGCACGCCGCAGATGCCAGCGGTCGTCGAGCGGACACAGCGTCTTGCCGTTGATCGCGACCAGCGGCACGCCGTCCTTCACGACCTCGGTCACGACGCCTTCGTCGACCCAGGCCGAAAAACGTCCATCGAATCCGCTCGCGTACGCTCTGTAGACGATAGTTCCGTTGTCCATCTCACTGCTCCTGTCCTATTCCGTTCGTTTTGAAAAAAGCCCCGGCGGGCGGGAGAACGGAGGGGAACCCGTCCCGCCGGGGCGACCGCTGGCGGGGGACTAGACCGCCATCGTCAGCGCGAGCCTTTCGGCCTGCGCTACTTTGTTGTCATGCAGAGCCCTCACGATCCGCTCCATCTCGGTCGGGCGACCGCGACGGATCGAGTCGTGCTGCACGTATCCCTGGATGGCGTTGAACGCCTCCCAGCCGCTCACCACGAAGTCGGAACCCAGCGGGCCACGGCCCGTGGTCATCCGTTCCGACGAGAGGCGGCGAAAGATGGCCTCGGTGCGGTTCTTGTGCATCGTCACCGACCGCCCCTCGTCGCTCTTCGGCTCGCCGTAGATCGCGTTGAGGAACTCGACCATCCGCACCTCGCGGTTCTGCATCTGCTGCACGACGAGCGAAAGGTTGCCCCAGCCCGCCTCCAGCCCGGCAAAGGTGGCGATCAACTCGTCCATCTGAAGCCGCAGGCTCGACGTGTGGCGGATCGCCACGTTCGTGCCCTCGGCCATCCGCAGGATCATCATGTTCCGGCACGCGTCGCGGTACAGACCGAGCGAGGCGCGGAACGCCTGCCCGCCGTACCCGGCGTCGATCACGATGCGAGGGAACACGTTGTCCTTCGTGCCGTAGACCGCCAGCCGCTTCTCCTTCGTCGGCTGGATCGTGACGTAGTGGCCGTGGTCGAAGTGGCACTTCACATCGGCCACCCCTTCGAACGCCACGCCCGCCGCCTCGACCAGAGCCAGCACATCGTCGGTCGTGTGCGGCTCATACCGATCCGACACCGAGCCGTAGCCGACCGCCGTGCCGGTGTCGCTCTTGAACAGCCCGTAGAACGGCGTCGCCATGTTCTCAGGGCCACGCAGCGGGAACTTGTCGATCGTGAAGTTGAAGGCCGAACGAACCCGGTCGGCCACGTTGCAAGTGATCATCTCGTTCATGGTCAGAATCCTCCGTAGTTATGGAACCTAAACAATCAGTCCAGCGGCACGGCCAACGCGGCCGTGCCGCATGTCGGTCACTCGTCCTCGCCGTGTCTTGCGGCGACCTTGCCAGCCTCGTCAAACCAGCCGTCCACCACGTTCTCGATTTCGCTGTCGTCAAGCCGCGTGAAGCGGCGGTTCGTCTCGTCCTCGACCAACTGTGCCAAGGCCTGCACCTCGACCAGCATGGCGACCACGTCAGCCGCCGTGTCGGTATTGTCAAGCAGGCCGTCCTCGCCGCAGGCCAGCCGCTCAACCGCCTCTTGAGCATCCCGCAGCAGCCGAGTCATCGTCTTCATGTCCATCGTCGTGTCTCCGTTTCGTGGTTCCTGTCGCGGTGTCCGCCGCGTCATGCCCTCATTATACACTATCGGCTTTCGGCGTCAATAGGCTTTCCAAAATATTTTTGACCCCTGTTTTCCCCGGTGTTTTGCGGGTTTTCATCGCACCACCCCCAGGGCCGCGTCGGCCCACCCCAGGGTCGCCCGGCCCAGCCGGGCCAGGGGGCCAGGGGGCTCCGGTGCCTGCCCCGTAGGGGCTGGCACGTAGCCGACCGGGACCACCGGGCAGGGAGCCTGCCGCACCGCAAGCTCGATCCCCGCCAGCCGCAGCCGCGTCTCGACGAGCAGCGAGGCGGCGACGGCCATCGCGACGATCACGCAGGCCGTGCGGACGAGGTCGCGGATCATGACGCCCCTCCCTTCATCCAGTGGCTGCACCAGTAGTTGCACGAGATCGCCAGGGCGACATCCCAGACGTAGCCCTGCTGCTGGTGCAGATGCCTGGCATCGGCGAGGCCCGACTCCCAGAACCCGCTGCGGCGCAGGTCGGCCAGGAGCGAAGCGACCTTGTTCTCGATCCACTCGTTGTTGTCGGTCATGCCGCCACCTCCTTCTCAACCGGCCACCAGTACGGAAGGTCGGCAGGCTCCTGCCAACCGAACTGCCCGTACCACGCTCGATCCTTGCGGAGCAAGTTGCTGCGATGGCTGGCGTGAAAGGCGTCGTAGCCGATCCAGTTCGGTGAGGCCATTAGCCGGTCACTGTTCCACGCGATCTGCCACCAGCACTCCTTGAACTGGTCGAGCAGCGTGTCGTTGTATCCACGCCGCCGCCACTCCCAGCACACTTCGAGGGCGTACTCAACGAGCGAGTATTCGTGGCCTCGCCACATCCGTGCCGCCGGATGATTCGCCCAAGCCGTCGGCTTGGGCCGATGCTCGCCGACCGGCACGCCGAGGGCGAGGAGCAACTGCTTGCACTCGACGCGTTGTTTCCCGAGCCGCCGGTAGTCAAGGCAGCGGGCCGACTCGCCGAACGAGGGGTAGGGGAGGAAAGTTTGCATCACGTCACCTCCGAATCGCTGCGGATCTGCTTGGCCCATACCTCGACCGTCGCCGCAACCTTTGCCGCTCGCACTGACTGATAGCCGTGGCACCACTCGCGGTCTCCTCCACTGACGTGCCGCTGCGACAGCGAGTAGTAGCGGTTGCCAGAGCGGCGTGTCACCTCAAACTGAACGCCAATGTCGGTCGTGCCGACGTGAATCGCTCCGTACTTTTTCCAAGTGATCATCGTCCCGTCCTCCGCTCGTGACCCCTGGCCCCGGCGGGCAACGCACCCGCCGGGGCAGAGGTCGGGTATCTGAACTATCGACCGCACATCGGACAAGTGCCGTCCGATGCAGCCGCCATCTCCTTCCGCTCCGCTGCGGTCGGCGTCGGGAACACGCGGCTCGACGGGAGCAGCGTGTTGCCCTTCTTGACGTTCGCCCACATGCCGCTCGACATCGCCCCGCCGTGGACAACGGTGTACCCGTTGGCCTCGGCCTGGGCATTCGCCAGCGGGTCGCCCGGCACCGCGATCACGGCCCGCTCACCGAACCGCTGCTTGACCACGCTGCCGACCGCTTCGGTCGAGGCACGGGCATCCGCCGCCGCCTCGGCCACCCACGCCTCGCACGCCTCCTCGGAGTCGAGCCGGTCGTGCATGTGGTTCAGCACTTCCGCCTGCAACGCCTTGAGGAACGCCGGGGTCACGTTGTCCCGATCCATGTTCAGCGGGATTTTCTGGAGGACGTTGACCCGGTACGGCATATCGCACTCGACCACCGGGACGCCCATCTCCAAAATCTCGCCGCCGTCGGCACCGTCGTACACCTCGACCTCGCACTGCCGCATCGTCCGACGCAGGTTGCCGTCCGCGTCCGCGATCTCCGTGGGGAGCCGCGTCGTGAAACGGCACAGACTGTCGGGCCTGTCGATCTCCACGCCGTCGAGCGTCGTGGCGACCGGCGGGATCATGCGCCGCAGGAAGGCGACCGCGTCCTCGTACTCGGAGCGGGTCATCTTCATGTCGGCCTCGAACAACGTTCCGGTCTCGCGGCTCCGCTTGCTGCGGCGTCGCTCACCGGCCTCGAACTCCACGCTGCCGCCGGTGCTGGTGATCGTCGCCTTGTGGCAACAAGCCAGCACGAGCTTTTCGCCGAGACAGAACCGGCCACGCTTCTCGGCGTCGCCCGCCCGCCGCGACTTGGCGAACATCGTGTAGGCGTGGGCCAGATCATCGAAGCCCTCGCCCCAATCCTCGACATCAACATGGACTGCAGGCCGTCCATCGAGCGGCGTCATCGTGATCGCCACGATGTCCGTCCCGCTGTCCCACGCATTGCTGACCAACTCGGCCAGAGCGAACGCCTTGCCGCGCCGCTCAAGGATCGCGGCCAGCCCGTCCTTGTCGATCTCAAACCATGCACTCATCGCATCGTCCTCCGTTGTGCCCGCCCCCGCCGCCCGGCAACGCACCGGGCGGCGAGTTCGGGAGTCCGAACAATCACCACACGCGAACCGCGTCTACCTGCTTCTTGGCCTCGGCATCGGGGTCTCGGCTGATTGCTTCCAGCGTCGTCGCCAGCGTGTCGAGGATGTCGTTGAGGCGGGGCAGCACGTCCGTCTCGGCGTTCACCATGTTCGACCGGCTCCCGTCGCCATAGGATGCCGCCATCTTCCCCAGGATCGCCGACCGGAAATACGTGAGGTCGGTGCTGGCGTCCACGATCCCGTCGATCAGCCGGTTCCGTTGCTCGTTGAGTCGCATCGTCGTGTCCTCCGTTATCGTCCACCGATCCGCCCGAGCCCCGGAACGTCCGGGGCTCGGGTATCCGAACAATCGTCAGCAAGCCTCTACATCCTCGCAGCCGTGGGCCTTGGCGACCGTCACGCCAGCCTCGGTGAACGTGATGTACGAATCGCTCCTGCCTGCGTCGTGAATCACGATCAGCCCCTTCTTGACGAGGTCGGCAAGGTTGCCGCGAACCTTCTTGTTGCACGGCACGTTGCCGCATGAGACGTACGGATGGTACGACCAGTTGCCCGAGTCGAAAGCGTAGTCCAGAAGCGTGTCGAGGCTGGCCGGGGTCAGGTTGATCTCGGAAGCGTTCATCGTTCGTTCTCCGTTTCAAGGTTTCGCGGTGTCCGCCGCGATGCCCCCATTATACCATATCGGCTTTCGGCGTCAATAGGCGTTCGCAAAAATATTTTTTGGGGGTTTCGCCGGGGAAAACGAGGGTTTTCAGCGGGGGGGCGGGGCGGCCCCCTTCTATAGATACCCCCTCGCGCAACCGGCAGGGGTCGAAAAATCGCACGTTCACCCGTGTGGCCCAAAAGTTCTGTCGGCAGAACGAGTTCTCGCGGGAGTTTTCGCGGGCCGAAACCTGAACCACCGTAAGGAGTTAGGACGCCTGCCGCGAAAACGCGACGCCGCGAAGCGTTTTCGGGCCTGTTGCGATTCCCATATACATAGGGAACTCACTTCTTCCGCCGTCGCGGCTTCTTCCCGGCGGCGATCCACAACGGGTTGCCGCTGGTCTCATGAATGTGCGGCTTGAGCAGCGGCAACTCGTGCGCCGCCACCGCCACGATCCGCGTGCCGTCGGCGAGGATGCCGACGCCTTGTGCCTTCGCGACGCGGCGAATCGTCGGCGGAGAGCATCCAAGCCTCTTCGCCGCTGCTTGCATTGACAGATAGACCACTGCACTGTCTCCCATTGTCCGCTCTCCCCTCATTCATAGGTTCGGTGTTTTCCCGAGTCAATAGGCGTCACCCCAGTTTCGACCTCGGCCTCCCGGCCTTCGAGGTGTCGCGGTCGAGAAGTGCCGACCTTGCGACTTCGACGGCTCGCATCTGCACGTTCGCGCCGAGTATCGCAAAGGCGGAAAGCGTGACCGCGTGTACCGCCTCTCGTCACGCACGTGCGGCCTGCTCCGCACCTCGTGCGGCAAGGCTCGGCTGCTGGAGTGGCCGAGGTCGCGGACGCTCCTCTGGGCGAAGTACGCCGACGTCGTGGCCCGTGCTGGCCTGGGGCGTGGCCGGCACCTGTCATTCCATGCTCTGCGGCGTCAGCGGCCAGCCACTACGCCTCGCGTGGCGGCGACCCGGTGCAGTTGCTCGATCACTCTAGCCCGCGAATCACGCACCGCTGGTACCTCGACCGTCGCCTGACGGATCGCGGGCCTGCTCCGTGCGACGTGCTGCCTGGACTTGATGCGAGCGAGGCAGGCGGGGAGTCGCGGTAAAGGAGGAAACCCGCGACTCAACCCGCCGCCCGGCTCACGAATCGACTCTGCGTGCCCGCTCCACGGCCAACGCCTCTCGCAGCCGCCGCACTTCCTGCACGAGGTGCCACACCCTCGCGGCTAGGTCGCCAGATGTGCCAAACCACGCGCCCTGGAATCGACGAGCGTGCTGCTCGCACTCAATGAGGTAGGCGTCAGTCAGCGGCTCAGACATCCTTGCCCTCATCAAACAGCACGATAGCCAGCAGGCTATACGCCGCGAGATCCAGCAGCGTGTCTCGCACGCCCTCGTGCACCAGGCGGCCGGTGCGGCAATAAGTCTTTAGTCTCTGCACCTTGTCGGCCACGCGAACCATGCACCCCCGCCAAGCCTCGATGCCCACGAACTCGGCACCCTGGCGAATGTTCGCGAGCGGGTCGTTCTCGCTGCCGTAGTCCTGACTCTTGGACAGGTGCAGCGTCCGCAACTCTTCGAGCAACTCCAAGAACGGCAGCGAGCCCGGCCGCTGCTCGTGCTGGATGCCGTCGCGCTCGAACTCAAACAGATCCTCTAGGTAGTCGCTGGCTGCCTTCATCGTCGCAGCGTCATAGCCCAGCGTGACGTGCGCCGGCTGTGACGAAACCTCTGCCGGTTCTTCTTCGGGCATAGGTTTCGTACCCGCCTCGTCTGCGGACTCGTACCACTCCTCGGCCGGCTTGCCGGCGGCCTGCGCCTCGCGGCGGGCTTCAACGGCGGTGCGGAGTGCGGCGTTGGCTTCTGCAATCGACGGGCTCATCGGCTTCCTTTCGTAAGAAAACGTGCAGCGTATTTCTTTCGTCAAACGTCGTCGTTGTCGTCACGAGGCGAGTCGTGAAACGAGGCCCGTAGCTCAGAATGATCCAGCGTCCATCGAAGCAGCATCCACCAGCCGCCTATAGGCCGGGATGACATGCCTTTCTCGACGGCCCAGCCATCGGTCAAACACTCTTGCTTGTAGGCCGCCGACCGCACGAGGTGAATCGGTCGAATGCGGGCGATGCCGGTGGGCGAAAGTCGTTGCCGACTGGCCTCGATCAGCGTCCGCTGATGAACGTGCCCCGCATGGACGCAGTCGGCATCCACATCCACGAGGTAGCGGCTGTAGTCGATGACGCCTCGAGTAACAGGGCCGCCGCCACCGTAGCCGTGGTGGTACCACAGTCGGTACAGAGCGGAGTTCGTCCTTGAGTTGAGCCCGCGAAACATCACCCAGCCAGAGTATCCGCCTGTGCGGCACTTGCTTCCACGAGCCCGCAGCTGCTCCACGAGCCTGGTAGTGAGGCACGTTTCCATCCGTTTCCGCACTGCCGCCTCGTGGTTGCCCGGCGTGACCAGTGCCATCTGCTCGCGGTACGGCTCAAGCCACTCAGCACACTGCGTCACCACGTCATCAAAGTAGTTGCCACGCTGGAACTCGGGGCGAATGTCCCACTTACCGTTAGATCGTGGGTCGTACTTGCCACCCATCACGTCGAAGTGATCGCCGATGCTGAGCACGGCGGCGTTCAGTTCCTTGGCCTTGTCGAGATCCGCTTTGAGCTTGTCACGCTGGCACGCTAGTGAGTCCCAGTGCCAATCGCTGGAGAGCAGCACCCAGAGCCGGCGCGCAAACGTAATCCTCGTTACGCCGCCTTGCAGCGTCTCGACCGTCCACGGGTCGCTGGCGTTCTTGCGTCGAAATGTTCCGCGAGTGCGAACCATCACTCGTGCTCCTTTGGCGTGAGCTCGTAGAGCATCTTCAGAACTCTTCGCTGCACCTTGGCGGCCTCGGTAATAGCTTCTTCCGAGATGTTCGGCCCGAGGCTCGCGTGCAGGATCTCGTGCAGAATCGTCTCGACCCGCGTCCACCCGCGGAGTTTGTCGTCGATAAGGATGCGAGGACGTTTGGCGTTGTCAAAAAAAGTCCAGCCGGCGGCATCGCCCGTGAGGCGCGTGAACCGCATCAGCCACCGCTTCCCGTCGATCGTGAGGTGATGATCGCTCGACACGGCGGGCCTCCTTCGCCCGCATTATGGCAGGGGTGTCAACTGGCTACCCGAGCGTTGCGGATGGCTCGTCGCACGAGCATGCGGCCAGCAACGTCGAGAAACGGCAGCCCTCGCTTTTCAGCCTCCTCGCGAAGCCAGCCGACGATCTCCTCCAGATGAGCCTCGCACCACCCTGGCTCGCGGGCCTCGTTGACGTCCATCGCTGTGGCTCTGGCGTTGCAGGAGCAGTTTGGCGTCGCCGTGATGCCGATGCGTGCCAAAAGTTTTTTCAGTTCGGTTCCTGGGCCGCGAGTGAAAACAAACGCAATCTGATTCCGCGGATAGTCTGGGTGCTGTCGATCGACCTCGACCCATCCGTCTCCGTAGTCGGCGATCACAGCTCGCAGTGCAGTTGCACTATCAGCGTGTCGGCCTGCAATCAATCTAAGATATGAATCGAGTTTGAGCCGCATCACTCAAAATGAATCGTGACCGTCGGAACGTCTGGCGTGAACAGGGAGCATGGAATGTACGACGTTGCGCCGACGTATTGAACGCCGTCCCATTGAGTCGCGTACAGAAGCTCTTCGACGTCGGCCTGACCGGACGGTTCATTTCCGACCCTGACGTACGTGTATTTCCACACGCTCATTTGACCGCGAAAACCGCACACATAAAATCGCTGGCTCTCTTCGCAGTTTTGCGCCACAGGGTTGTAGACCGTCACGATGTGGCCGGTGAACACGTACTCTGCATTTGACGTTGATTCACTGCACGGAGACTCCGTGTCAGTGTCAATGCACGTGCATGAAAACGAACATTCTTCTGCCGGAGGAATAATGCCACTCGGCGGAGCGCAGTTTGCCAGCCACGATCCCAAGAAGCACCCCACTATCCGATCGTAGTATTCCCAGTTGAAAACCCCTAGTCTGTATACGTCGGACCCTGCGCCGCCTGATGCCACGCCAGGGTCTGGCATCAGGACAATTGGGGATTCTAGGATCATCGTCATGCCTTCCCACTCGGCCTCGATCGAATAATTGCCACACCCAGCAGGGCCGCCGGGTACGCCGCAGCATGGACACGGCATCACGGCACCCTAATGCGAAGAACTGGAACTTCCGCTGATCCGACGATGAATGCGCCGGTTGATCCGCCGATTGTAAACACAGCAGTCGATACGGCGCCTGACATTACGATCGCCGTGGCAAACGAGTTGACGACAGTTATCGATGTGCCGGAGGTACTGAGTCCGGTCACGACAGACCTTGACGCCGTAGTGGGATTGGTAACGACAGAAATCGTGCAATCTGTTGTATCGAGAGTTGCCCCAACCGTGACGCCAGTCAGGTAGTCAATCGTCGCGGTTGATCTACTAACGCCAGTGACGATTGACCGAACCGACGTCGCGCCGACAATAGATGCAACCGAGGTTTGCCCAGCAGTCACGAACACGCCAGATGCTGTCTGCGTGGCGACGTGTCCAAACGCCGTCTGATAACTCGGCACCGAAACGACCTCAAGCCTCGGAACCACGAGCCGCCACGTGTTGCCTTCTCGGCCGATCAGGCAATCTTCGTTCGAGTACCCGGCTGCTGCGATCGGCCAAGACAGATTTGTGGCTACGACAGTTCCGTACGGGGCGTATGCGAACGACACGACTTTGCTATTTCCAATCGGCCACGATCCAGAAAACAAAGCCGCGCGTATTTGTTTTGGAAACCGATCATTGAGCCGTTTGTCAAACGACAGCGGGGGAGCCTGTGGCCCTGTCGTCTCAGCCGCGCGCACAACGCGAGCGATTCGCTCCGCAGACTCGCGGGTGAACTGCGTCGGCTTGAGCGGGTCGGTCGGCATTGAATCAGAGTCCGCCAATCGGCCACAGTCCGTCGGTCGGCGGATTTCCCAAAAGCGGCTCGAACGCCGCTTCTGGATTGACGCGGCGCGACAAAATGTTTGGAACGCCGGCCAAGTTGATCACGCCGTTTTGCAACGCGATCACATTTGCCGACGCCACCCACTCGTTGTTCTCGTAATCAAACACCATCGCGCGTCGCTTCACGCCGTCTGCGATGTAGTTCCACCCCACATCTGGCAGTTGCAAGGCCCAGCCGCTTTGTCGGAACTGAAGAACAATCTGCGTCACCCAGTGTTGATACGTTTGATTTGCAAAGAACTCTCGCGCGTAGTCGGCATTGACGCCGACACACTTGAGTTGCCCAGGTTGGCAGTCGAGGTAGGTGTCGCTGTTGACGTAGTTTTGAAGCAGAAACAACGCAGATGGAAACGGCCAGAAGTTCTTTGTGATCGTGATCTTGACGATTGACTCTTCTGTCAACAGCCCTTCGTAGTAGTCTCCAGCAGAGTTTGTCAGTGCGAGCTTCGTGTTGTTGCCGCTGCCGTAATAGTAGAAAAGCGCTGGCACCTGACCCGACTGCGATTCAAACACCCAGTCTGCTCGCCGTGCTGTTGGTGCCAGCAAAGCGTCACCGGTTTCAAACGAGTATTCGGCAACGACCTCCACGTGATACGGAGAATCGCTGAACCTCTCCGTCACTGAAACCTTGATGAGTCCGAGATAAGCCTTGCCGCCAGTGCCGTCTAATGTGGGGTGACTGGAGCCCCATTGGCCCAGTCCCAGATGCTCGATGATTTCCGCCTCGTCGAGCGGATTGTTTTGCAGCGTGTTGCTGTCAAGCGTAACCGCCCAGCGGCGTTTCGCGACCGTCGGGCTGCCAAGCTCCCCCTCAAGAGAACGCGCGAGTTCGACGCTTGATTCAATACCCACGACTAACTCCTCACGTCGCCGAACGAACCTGCTCCGACGATCGAAACCGGAGCGTTGAAATAGTTCCGTGACGCTTGCAGGATTCCGGCGGCGATTTGTTCTAGGTACTTGGTCTGGAGCCGCGCCTGGATCGCTGCGGGGTCTTGGCCTCGCGTCGCGGTTTGAATGACGAGGTTGGCCCCTTCGGTCGTTCGCACGTCTTGGACGTTGATGGATTGCTGACCGAGCGTGTTCAGGTCACGCAATCTTTTTTCCTGTCGCTGCGACTCTGCCTCGGCAGCCTTCCGCTGCTCCTCGAATATCCTGGCCTGCTCTTGAGCGTAGGCTTCCTGAACTTGCTGGGCTTGCTTCTGCTGCTCCTCGACTCGCTTCGCGGCATCTTGTTGGATTTTTGCCTGTCCGCTGGCGATGTCACGTTCGACTGCTGCGGCTTGGTCAAGTTGAGCAAGCCTCGCCGTTCCACTGCGAATCGCATCGGTATCGTCGGCTTTCCTCGCTGCCGCAATATCCTGCTGCACCCGCAGCATCTCCTCCTCGATCGACAGCAACTTTTTCTTCGCCTCCGCACGCTGCGAGTCGCCGCCGACCGATTGCAGGAGAAGAATCTCATCAACCATCTGATTGGTTTTCAGTCGCTCGTCAGCGACCGCCTTCAGCCGCTTGAGTTCTTCGTCGTAGAGCCGCTGCTGGCGAGCGACCTCGGCTTCATACGACTCCCTGCTAATCGTCCCCGCCGCTGCGGCCTGCTGCGCTTGGAAGAGCCCAGCGGCGAGTTGCTTCGCAGCACGCTCGCCCTCAGCCCCGAACTCCCGTGACTTCTCGGCCAACTCTTGGAACTTTGCCTTGGTCTTGTCGAACGCCTCGGCGTACCCCTTCTCGAATCCTTGGGCGACCGCACGCTGCTTCTCCGCGAGGTCTTCCTGCAATCCCGCAAGTTCGAGGAGTTGCTGCCGCTGCTCGGGCGTGAAGAATCTTTGCCGTGCCGCTTCGGCTCGAAGCCGAGCCATCTCACGCTCCACCGCTTCGCGATCACGCTGCACGGATCGCGTCCTGTCGGCCTCGTCAAGCAGGGCTTCCGACCGCTTGCGATCCTCTTCGATCTGCTTCTGCCGCTCGGCGTTGACTGCCTTGATCGCTTCGAGTTGCTTTTCGTATTGACGGTTTGCCGCTTCAACGCCTTTTTCCAACTGTTTGTCGTCAATGATTCCGGCGGCAAACTGTGACCGCAGTTCGTTCGCTCGTTGCGAGAACTGTCCAAGCGCGTTCGTTCCGGCAGCGCCGAGGTCTTCAGCCTTTATCGCCGCCTTGTCGATTGACTCGCCGACCTTCTCGATCGCTTTGGCAGCGTCCTCCGTGACCTTGATTTCGATTTGCTTGCGGTCTTCGATCGCCTTGAGTTCTTCGTCGAACACCTGACCGGCGATTCGCACCGAACGCCGGAACTGCTCGTCGTCGATCAGACCGGCTGACAACTGTTGCTTGAGTTGCTCGATGCTTGCTTCGTAGGACAAAGCCGCTTCGCGGCCCGCGGCCCCGAACTTCCGCGAGTCGTCGATAGCGTCGTTGACTTCTTCGCGGAGTTTCTGAAAAGTTTTCTCTCGCTGCTCGTATGCCTTCTGTGCTTCCTTCGACAACTCGGCCGTACTCTCTGTGGCAGCGCTCGACGCTTCGGCGGCACCCTTAGCCGACCTGTCGATGCCAAGCCAATACTCGGCAATCGTGAGAAGATCATCCACGAACGTGCCGATTCCAGACACGATACCCAGGATGAAATCCGAGATTCCGCCGAACACTGACTGAACGACGCCGCCGAGTGTTTCCAGCAACGGGCTGCTGGAAATCAGTTCGCCAAATCCTTCGGCCAGCCCGCTGACGTACTCGACGGCTTTTGAGAACGCGGTCGTGATGATCGTCACGATTCGGCTCAAGGTTTCGGAAATCACTCCGATGTTGTCCGAGATGACGCCGATCGGCGTGAACGCAACTACGAACTCTGTGACCTGCACCGCCGAGTCACTGATGCCCTTGAAAAAGTTCAGCACGCCTTCCTGCAACGGCTCGAACGCCTGGGCGATTCCCTGCACAACCGTTGCGAACGGCTCCAGCACGGCGCCGATCACGCGACCGAGGTTGCCTATGTTCGTGCCAATCAAATCGACGGCACGGCCAATGCCGGTGAACACAGGCTCAAGAACCTGCCCGATCGGATCGACGATCGCAGTGATGCCTGCCGTGATCTCAGCGAGCGCCGTAGCGATGCCATCGCCTAAGCCCGTGAACGGCAGGAGCAGGGACTGCCCGAGCCCCTGCGTGGCGACCTGCAACGCATCAAGACCAGCACCGAAATCGTCGATTCGCCTGCGATCGAGGTCGGTCAGGGCGCGTCCGAACCGCTCCATATCGGCAGCAGCACCGCCGATGTTCTTGAAGAACGGCAGCAAGTCGGCACCGCTCTTGCCGAACAACTGAATCGACGCGGCGGTTCTCGCCGCAGGGTCTTGAATGGCTTGCAGCCGCTCGCCGATCAGTTTGTATTGGTCTTCCGGCTTGAGTGCCTTCAACTCCTCGGCCGTGACGCCGATCGCCTGGAGAGCCGCCTGCGCGGCTTTGCTCTCCTCATCGGCTCCGGTGATGCTCTTTTGGAGCCGGCCAAACGCCGCGCTCACAGCTTCAATGCTAGTTCCGCTACGAGCCGCTGCCGCTTCGAGCGTCTGGATGAACTCAAACGACACGCCGAGTTTATCGGCCGTGTTGCCCAACTTCTCGACGCGATCGTCCAGTTCCGTCAGCCCGCGAGCGATCGCCGTCGCGGCGGCACCGAACGCAGCAACGCCAGCAACGGCCAGCGTGAACGGGTTCACAAGGCCAGCAATCGACGCTCCGATGGAGGATATGCCTTGCGACAGTCCTCCAGAAAAAACGCGAGACAATCCTTCGCCGGCACTCGCCAGACCCGACAGCCTTCCGGCCACGTTTCCGATCGGCCCAGGCAACACCGACAGCACGCCAGACAGTTCATTGAACTTCAGCGCGCCGCCATCGCCCGCTTTGCCAGATGCTTCCCCGAACTTGTCAGCCGCGAGCGTCGCCTTCGCGTAGTCGCCAGAGACACGCTGCAACGCGATCGCATACTCCTGCTCGGTGAGCAGTCCTTGGTTGCGTAGTGCGTTCAGTTCCCGCGTCGCAACGCCGTAGTCACGCTGGGCCTTCTGCTCTTTTGTCAGATTCGCCTCGACGATGGCAGCAGCCCGCGTGGCCGCGTCGGTGCGAACCTTCTCGGCGTCGGCCTGGGCCTTGGCTGCTTCCTTCGCTGCGTCGCTCGCGCCGCTGGCCTCCATCGACGCCCGGTTGAAAGTCTCTTGGTTGATCGCCCCGAGTTGCAGTAGTTCGTTGAGGCGAGCCAGTTCAGCCGCTCGTTTCTCCTCCTGCGTGCGGTTCGCCTCGGTGAGTGCCGCGCCTTCGCGGAACGCGGCCTCGCCAAAATTGTCAGCCGCAAGCGTCGCCTTCGCGTAGTCGCCAGAAACACGCTGCAATGCCGTGGCGTACTGCTCCTCGGTCAGCAACCCTTGGCTACGCAGCCGGTTGAGTTCCTCGGTCTGCGTCGCGTAGTCACGCTGGGCACGTTGCTCGCGGGTCAGATTGGCTTCAATCACGCGGGCGGCTTTGTCGAGGTCGCCAGCCGCTTCGTTCGCCGCCGCCTGCAACTGCTTCAGCGAGCGGGCGTAGTCCTGTGGATTCGTCAGCCCTGCCCGAAGGCTGTCGTTCAAGGCTTGCAGCCGCGTCTCGAACTTCTCCTGCGTAGCGGCTGCGGTCGCACTCTCCGTGCCAAACCGCTTGAATACGTCCGTGACCTTGGCCGTTTCAGCGTCGAGTTGTTGCAACGCTTTCTGAACTGGCGAGAGTTTTTCGACAACGCCACCGGCGTCGGCAAAAATCTTCATCGCGAGTGAGAGCGTCTTTGCCATTAGTCGAGGCCGAGTTGTTGTCGCAGGTCGAGGATCACGTCGCGGGCCTGCGTCTGGTGTTGCGGCGGTGTCTCTACGGGGTTGAAATCGGACGCCTTCGGGGCCTGCCCAGGTTTGCAGTGCGGGGCCATGATCGCCGAGGTCATCAGCCCGGTTTCTGCCCAGGAGTCAGGAATCGCTTGGAAGTATTTCGTATAAGCCAACCACTCTCCGAGTTCCCGCGTGGTCATCCGACGCTCGATCTCGCCGACCGTCATCCCGAGGTAGCCCGCCAAGCGAAACAGGAACCGTCTCGCAGGGCGGATATTTAGTTTTTTGCCAACTCCTCCACGTCGGCTTCGCTCATCGCGTTGTGCTTCATCGCCCGCTCAAACAGCGTCGAGACGACCTTCGCCGATTTGCTGGCGAGCTTCTCGATTTGCTCGTCGGTGAACAGCCGTTCGCCGCTCTCTGGGTGACAGAGGCACCGAGCCAGGAACTTCGTGCGGAAGTTGTCGATGCCTTTGTCGCGGTTGCCGATCCACTCCCGCTCGTAGGCGTCGCGCTCGCCGACCGTCATCACGCGGATGCCGAGCGTCATCGGCTTGCCGTCGGCGTCGGGCCACTCCTTGACCTTGACCTTGAGGATGCCGAGGTCGTCTGCCGCCATGATCTGGGCCGCGAGTTCTGCTGCTGTCAGTGCCACTGTCGTCTCCTATGAGGCGTGAACCTTGAACGACGCCTCGTACCGGGCAACGTCGTTGACCTTGCCTGTCATGCGAAGCGTCTGGCAGACGGCTCTCGTGGAAAAGGTCAAGCCGCCACCCGTGACGGCAAAGGTCTTTTTCAGGCCGTACTCACTCACCGACAGGTTCGCGGTACTCAGGCACTTGATCTGTATAGTGCCTGCGTCAAGCGTCCACGTGCTGGCACGGCCCAGCGGCAGGTCGCCGCCGCGCTCGACGTTGATTTCGGTGACTTCACCGAGCGACGCGCCGCCCCACGTCGCGGAAATGCCAGCACAGATGGTCGCCATGACGGGCCTCCGTCACGGCGATCAGGTGCGGGCGATGCGGAGCGTAGCCTGCCCTCGAATCGCGTCGTTGGTCGCCAGGGTCAGCGTCGAGGCGTTGACCGTGTAAGCAATAGCCGAAATCATCGCGGTGCCTGCGACGGTGATCGTGCAGGTGCCGGTCGAGGCATCGGCGATCAGCGTTTTACCCAAATAATCAAACTGGACGGTGCGGCCGGTGTCGGTCGTGCTGCCTTGTAGCGGACGGTCGAGAGTCGCGATGCTAGCCCCCACGGTCAGCCCGAGGTGCGAAACGTCGATCTTTTCCTGATCGGCCGTCGGGTCGTTGAACGAGATGACGATGTTCGTGACAATGTACGGGGTTGCTCCGAGGAGGAGTGTCGTACCTGCGGTGCCACCATGGGGGGTCGTGATCGACATGGCTTTTTTATGCCTCCTGCCAGAGAATCGAGTACGTCTGCGTCACGCTGTAGACCGGCGGCATATCGCCACCGGCCAGTTGTGCGAACCCGTCGGCCTCGTTTTCGAGGGTGACGTTCTCCACTAGAACTGATCCTGCCAGCACGCCCCCGCATCCATCCAGACAGGCCCGAACACGGTCGGCGATGTCCCTTACTGCCTCATAGGTCACGGCGTAGATGTCGACCGCCAGCAGCACCTCCGGCATTCCCATCGGCCCGGCCAGGGTAGCCTGACGCTGCACGCCGGAACGCCGCCACGTGACAAACGGCAGGCTCGCCGACGCCGGGGCGATGACGGGATAGATTCTGGTGGCAACGAGCATGGCCACGGCGGGATCGGCAATCAGCCGTCGCGACAACGCTTGCTCGGGACTCTTGAGTGGCATATTCCCACTATGGGAAATGCCCCCCAACTCCTTGCAGCCTAGAGCGAGTCAGTTCCGCTGGCTGTGCCGCTGTCCTTGTATCGCAGCGCAGCCCATGCCTCGGCCAGCGTCAGGGACAGTTCCTCTTGCAGGACAGTCGCAATCTGCTCCTGCGTTTCCATGAACGCGGTGTTCAGGGGAGGGCGGCCGGCAACGCCGCCAGCAGGCGTCGCTGGAATCTTGATCGGCGTCTTGGACTTCTTGAAGAACGCATTGGGATAGGACGGATCGGTGCCGCCCTGCCGGATCATGCGAAACGGCCCCAGCCTGTTGAAGCTCGACGCGATATACGTCTCGGTCTGCTCCGTGACCGTATGCAATACCCCCTTGCCCATGACGAGTTCGTACTGGCCTTTTCGGCGGCGAGCGAATGGCTTCGTCGGGCTTCGCCGCTGGTATTGCCTGCGCTTCGGCGTCGCGATCTTGCGCTCCGTCGTGCCGTATTCGAGCCACCACTGGTGGAACGCCCGGTCGGGGCCGGCACGCACCGAGCCGCCCGCGGCACTCGCAGAGTCGCGGCGATTTGCTCGCGTATAGCCAACGAGTGCCAGGGCAGTGCCGTCGGCGCGGTACGGGATGATCTTCGACGACACGGCGCGTTTGAGGTTGCCGGTCGGGCCGACCGGCGTAATCTGACGCAGCCGCGCAACCATCGGCGCAACGGCTTTTCGCAGAATCCTCGCCAGTTCGTTCGCCGCATACTTCGGCGGAAAGATTCTCCCCAACTCGTCGATGACGGGCTTGAAGTCGTTGAGGATGCGGATGCGGACGCCAGCGACTGCCATCAGATCGTCTCCTGACAGAGCAGTTCATGCTCGCGACGGTTGTCGCGTTCGAGAATGCTGATGATGTCGAGCGTGCGATTCCTCCATCGCAGTCGCATGTTCTGCGTCAAGCCGTCGAGCCAACGCATTCGCACGCGATGCGAGATTGAAATCTGCTGCTGCCCGGCCAAGAGCGACTCTCGTGACGATACGCCTTCAACGCTGGCCCAGATGGTCGAATACGTACTCCACGTTTGCAGCGTCTCGCCCAGAGTGTTCCGAGTCTCGGACGCCTGCTGCACCGTTACTCGCTCGCGGAGCTTTCCGACGTCGATCATGTGCCGTAGATCAGAATGGTGTAGGTGCCTGTGTTCTGAGTTGAAGCAGTCAAGCGGGCAGAGACGATGTATTGAGCAGAGCCCGCGGCGACCTCGCTATTGCGAGATAAAAAACGAAGCACTGTATTATCAACGTCTACGAGTTCAAGAATCCGAATACCTTGGTTGCTCCATGAATACAAGACTTTCTGAATCTGGCCGATTGTTACTGCCTCGCCTGCTGCGTTTTTGTAGACGCCGCCTAAGGCAATATTTGTCTGTGCCGTTCCGGCCGTCCCGGTGATGATCGCCACCTTCCCCGTCGTGTATTCGGTACTCGACTTCAGCGACACGACGTTGATTGCTGTCGTGCCATCCGTATCGTGGAACAACGCGGAGACGTTGATGCTGCCGTTGGTTGCCATGCTTATCCCTGCCCGAATGCGATAATCGTGTACGTTCCGGTGCTTGCGCACTCGGACAAGTCGAGAGTCGTTCCTTGCCAATCAGAAGCAAACGACGCGACATTGTTTCTGGAACTCAGCGAGTACGACTCTATGCCTGACACGGCACGCGATTGTTCGCCGCTCCAGCGAAATATCAAAGCGCTAACTCCCTCAAAACTTGGAATCGACCCGTCGGCCCTGCGATATTCAAAGTCGGTATTCACATCAATGCTGACGGCTGCGGTGCCAGCGGTACGCTGCACAAATGCGATGCTAGAGTAGTCGTCGACGTCAAAACTGTTCGTCAGCGAAAGCACCTTGAGACCGCTCGGACGGCTCGTGTCGTGACAGAGAACGTCGATATTGACGCGGTTTCCGTCGCTCATGTGTATGACCCCCACGAGACGGTATCGAGCAACCGCTTGGCGGCGTCTGGCATTTGTGCATCACCGCGCTTTTCGTAGAGTTCGTGAACGCACATTAGGATGGCCGTCTTGACTCGCTGCGGCGGCGCGGAGCCGTAGCCTGCCCACCACGTGACCGTGACCGAGTTCTGGTCAATAATGTGACTCGGCCACGATCCGGCGTAGGTCGTGCGAAGCACCGCGGGAATAGAATCACGGTCGGCACGATACGAGGTCGTCGAGAGCGTAGCGGTGGCACCGGATTCGTTGGTCGTGTACGTCACCGTCACGGCAGTCGCCGTGCCAGATGTAACGACCGGAGGACGAGGAAGTTCGATCTCGTCTGGAAACGAGTCGAGCTTCATCACGAGCTGCTGCGTCACAACGGCCCGGTCGATGTAATCCTCGGTCCACTCGCGTGCCGTGATTATGTACGACGCAATCATCTCGTCGTCCCAGTAATCGCTTGCGTCATTGCGAAGATGCGCCTTGGCTTCTTCGACAGTCACCGGCTCGGTGCTGCTCACGACTGCACGCCGAAGGCTTCGGTATCGCCTCACGTTCGCTTTCTCCGGGGCGTGACCTCGGCCCGCTCGGCTACGGGCTCGATGCTCGCCGTCTCGATCAACGTCTGCTGCGTGTCTCGCACCTCGGTCGCGTAGTCCCACGCGATCAACGCCTGGGCCTGCCGCTCGGGAAGGTCGACGACCTCGCCGGGCTTGTACGAACCGTGTGCCTTCGCCATCCGTATTTTCATTTTTCACCCACTGACCATGCAGCCTTCGGCGGCTTTCTCGTCTCCTGCCACTCGTTGCAGTATTGGTAGATCGGCCCGCTCAGGTCGGCACTGGGCCAGGTGGCGACGTACTCTCCGTGACCGATCACGACGCGAGGCGTGATGTAGAGCCGGTTTCCCGACTCCTTGAACTGCCTCCAGAATCCGATGTCAGAATCGGTTCTGCCGTCTCCGTAACTGCCGGTCGGATCGGCCTTTTCGTAGAACCACGGTTTCTTCATGCGCCGCAGGGCGGCGGTCGAGATGATCGTGCAGCCGAAGTGCGCGGTGTCGACTTGTTGAACCGGCTCGCTGAACCACTCGCGAGGCACTTGCGTGGAGCCGCCTGCCGGCGGATTGTCGAGCGTGTCGAGCAGCGTGAGCATCGGTCTGCCGTCCTCCCGCTTGGTCTGGAGAGGAGCGAGAGCGTCACACTGGAACGTCATCGCCATCGCAAAGAGATGCTCGACGTTCTCCTTGGATACGAAGGAGTCCATATCCAGCGTGATGATGTATTCCGTAGTCGGCTCAAACTTCTCCAGCATCCGCGTCAGCACCTGTGACCAGAAAGCCCCCTGCCCGAGCGTCGGGCGAATGTGCAGCGGCATCATCGCCTCGATGAAGCCGAACACGTTGATGAGCGGACCAAACCGCGGGCCTGACAGCACGGCCTCGCAGCGAATATCCACGGACGAGTCGCCGACCTTGATGAGCATTTTTCCTCCAGAAAACAGAAACGGCGGGGAGGCAAACGCCTTCCCCGCCGTCTACTGTGCTGGCCTTGTCAAGCGAATCAGCCGACGGCCTGCGTGCTGACACCCTTCGCGGATGCGTCGACCGGCCCGGCCTCGGCCTTGCCGAGACGAGCCGTGGTCACGACGCCGCAGGTCGAGGCGGGCGTGGCGTAGACCGTCACGTACCGCCGCTTGCCACGGAGGTCGACATCGAACCGATGCGAGTAGCCAAGGACGCTCGTCGCGGTGCTGCCGGCAGACACCGTGAAGTCTGTGCCGCCGACGAAGCCCGTGATGTTCGTCTGGGCTGCGGTTCCAGTCGAGTCGCTGTGAGCGATCCGCAGCACCGTGGCGGCGGTCGTCGGATTGACGGCAGCCGTGAACGGGCTGAAGATTACGTCGATCGAGGCGTACTCGAAGCCGAGCGTGTCGATTTCCAGCGAGGCCGTCTGTGCGCTCGTAACGGCGAGTGCGGCAGAACTGACGCTCTTCGTAGCAGCAATGTGATTCATTGGGTCAGGTACTCCGGGTCAGGGGTGAGTGTCAGGATCAGCCGAACTTGAGGGCCACGACGGGGCCAGCCTTGGTGGTCGAGCCGAGGTCGTTGACGACCATCGCGTTGCGGGTCGTCGCGAAGGTGAGGGTCTGGTCGAACTCGATGTACCGCTCGCTGGCGGTCTTGATCGAGATGGCCCGACGCTCGCCGAAGATCGCGGCCTGCGACAGATCGCCGAACAGAGCCGCCACGGTTCCGGTCGTGCCGGTGAGAGCCGACTGCATCGGCTGCACGAGCGTGACCGGGTAGCCGAGGAACGTCTCGCCGAAGCCCGCCGCCACGTTGTCGGTGGAGTTGCCGCCCGCGTTGGTCGAGCCGCCGGGCAGCATGGCGAGCCGCAGCATCGCGGCACCCCAGCCGGCCGGGGAGATGTACCACCGAGCGTTCCGGTTGCGGGCGTACAGCGGGAGCCGAGCCAGCAGGTCGGTAAAGTTCTTCATCGTCAGGTCGCCGAAGGTCGTGTTGCTCGTCGCAGTCACGACGCTCGCCGAGTAGGCCGACTGAAGAACCTTCACCGTTACGCCCGTCACTCCGTGGTAGGTGAGCGTGCCGTCACCGATGAAGCCCGAGTTGTCGAAAGCCTCGCTGAACGCCTGGGCCGTCTCGACGGCCATGGCATCCGCGAGGTCAATCACGGAGTCTTCGAGCAGCGAGTTGGAGGTGCGGTTCGCCACGCCCCAAATCTTCGCGGTCAGTTCCACGTTGTCGAAGGTCACGTCGCTTGCCGTCACCTCGACGTTCTCGCCGACCGGGCGGGCCGTCAGGCCGCCAGTGCGACGAGCGTAGACGAGCGTGTCGGAGTTCATGTTGACGCGCTTCGCGTACTGCGGGAACACGCCGAACTCTTCGACGAGCCTGATGATTTCTGACGACAGTTCCGGGCTGGTGAGAAGGCCGCCGAGATTGTTGACGCCACCGGCCTGCACACGGCTTTCGACGCCGTGATCCTTGCACCACCGGCGGGCCTCGGCATCGCCGAACACGTAGCCCTTGATGTGCATTCCGGCGCGGTAGGCACGCTCAGAGGCGTCGGGGCCGGAGAACGCCTTGAGGGGGCCGTGGCCCTTCGGCACGGCGTAGTGACGGTTTTCCACTGCCGGCTCCTTCGTCTCTGGGGTTTCGATCGCCTTGGCAGGAGCGGCACGCTCCAGCACGGCACGCAGTTCGACGTTCTTCGCCTGGACGCGCTGCAAGAACTCGATCCGCTCGCGGAGCTTCTCGGCACGCTGCTCCAGGGATCGCAGGGACGCTTCCTGCTCCTCGGTCATGGGAGCGGAGTTCTCGCCCTCGCCTTCGGTCATCGTCTCCATTTCGGCGACGACAGCGGCCAGTTCGTCGAGCAGTGCCTTGATCTTGTCCACGGCGGAAATCTCCTAGTACGACTCTGGCGATGCGGACGCATCGCCTACGGTCAACACTAGGGGTCGCCACCCAGACCCATGCAGACTCAGGACGCAGGGCAGTAAAAGACCTTCCGACGTACCTCGGTAGCCGACACGATCTGTTTGTCGGTACAGCCGCACCGCACGCAGCGCAGATACCGCGTTTGGTAGTCGCCGGATCGCTGCGACGACGCGACGAGCAACTTGCCCGCTTTGCACTGCGGACACGGGTCGCCTGACTTAGCGGCCATGCTTCTTGAGGTACTCGCGGAGTTCGGATGCCTTGGCGGTCGCGATCAGATGCCGTTCGCGGTGCGAACGCAGGAATGCGTCGTAGGATCGCTTTGCCACCTTGGCGTCGGCGTCGGGATAAGCCGGAAACGTCACCGGGCCAACGTCGATCAGCGAGTCGATGCGCGTCACGGTGCGAACACTGCGGCCGTCCTCGATGCTCCACGACTCGCCGCCGGGGGCGACCTGAAAAGAGAACGAGGAGCCCTTCACGATGCCCGCCTCGATGTTGCTGGCGAGGTCGCGGCCGTAGGTGGTGTCAGGAACCGGGAACTCGTACCGCAGGCCAACGTCGTCCACGCTCATCGTCAGCGTGCCGGGATACCGGGCGAGCGGGAAGTTGGCGTCGTGGTTCCAGAGGGCTCTGGTTTCCAATGGCTTCTTACGCCCGCGACGCTCCGAGACAATGCCGAACGCCTCCGGGTGAATCCGCTCTTGGAAGTCACCGAGGTCGAGTGAGTTGACGCCGAACTTCGCGGCATAGCCGACGATCCATCGCGACTCGGAGCCACCGTCCTCGCTGCGGCTCTCGATGCGGAGCAGCGGGAGCGTGCCGGATTCTTCTTCGTAAAGGCTGCGTCGTTCGATGTTCATGCTTCGGTTCTCCTCGTCTGCGGCGTTCAGTTGTTCCACGAGTTTGCGGGCCCAGGCGTACCCGGCGTCGCTTCCCCACAATGCCCAGGCGATGCGCCCGTTGCTTGGAAAACCGTCTTCACCGGGACTCCATCCCTCGCCTTGCTTGTCCACCTCGTGCCGGTCGAAGTACGCCTTCATGCGGCGTGCCGTGTCCGGGCTGATTGTCTTGCCGTTGGACAGGTCGCGAGCGCGGGCGATGCCGACAGCCGTGCCGCCGCGACCGAACTCGCTTCGCCAATCGAGCCCTTTCTGTGCTTCCTCCCGCACGCCACCCGGCGGCGTGAAGTCGATGTGGTCATACCGTGCCGCCATCGTCCGCCTTTCGCTTGCGTGGCTTCCGCTTCGGCTTGCCGTAAGCGTTCTCTTCAACCGGCGGCGGCTCGGGCAGCGCGTCGATCTTTGTGAGCGTCGCCACCTTGTGACCGACTTGCGTCTCAGTCGCCCGCCAGCCGCCCGTCACTTCCTCGTAGACCGTGATGAGTGCGGCCGGGTCTTCCTCGCTCGCCTCAATGGCGAAGTCGGTGCCGGGCACGTCGAGCGTGCCGTAGTCCATGACGTGATCGACACGCCCGCGGGCACGACCGCCCGAAGAGTCCCACGAAACGAAGTCGCCTTCCGCGACGGTGCCGGGCTCGGCACGGGATTCGGAGGCTTGCTCGGGCTGCGGGGCAGGAGCCTCGCGCTCTGACGGGCGATCCGGCACCACGACCGGCGTCGCGCTCGTGCCGGCGATGATCGTGTTGATCGTCGAGACAGGGATGCCGGGGAACGCTGCGGCGATCACCGCCTTTGCGCCCATCTCGGTGAGGAGCCCGGCGTTGTATTGCGTGATGATCTCCAAGAGGCTGGAGACCTGGGCACCGTTGAGCGACACGTCCGCGATCTGCGGAGCCTCAGGCTGCGCCGGCTCCACCGGAGCCGCGTCGCCTGCCGCCGCAGCCACGCCGCCTTCGACTGCTTGCCCGTCGATGCCGCTGCCCTTCTGCTGCTGGGCCAGAACGTCCTCGACCGACGGCGGCGCGCCGAGGGCACCCATGTTGAGCGGGCGGTACCGCTCGTCGCCGCCTTCGACGGGATCGAGGTTCTCGCTCGCGCGGATGTCGTTCGTGGACACCACGCCGATGTCCCACATCGCACGGTAGTACGACGACCGGCTCGCGGCATCGCCGCGGAGCAGACCGCGAACGTCGAACTCAATGAGGTAGCGGTCGTCGTCGCCGAGCAGGTCACGCATCATCGCCGTCTCAATCCGGCGCAGCAGCGGCACGATCGTATGCGTGACGAACTCGATCTCGGCCTGCGGCGTGCCAACCTCCAGGCCGAGCAGGTAGCCGGGGACGCGGTAGAGCCGCGCGATCTCGCGCAACTGGTAGAGCCGCAACTCCAGAAACTGAGCGTCGCTGTTGCTGCTCTGCGGAATCTCGAAGGGCCGCAGCCCGCCGGTCAAGACCGCCGTGTTGTGGCTGTTGCCGACGCCGCCGTGCCGACGATCCCACTGGCTCCGCAGAGCCTCGCGAGCCTCGGCGTTGAGCTGACCTTCGGTCGAAAGAACAAACCCGGGGCGGGCACCGGCCGCGAAAAAGCGTGCCCCGTGCAACTCGCAAGCCCGGGCTAGTGCGATGGCATCCTTGCATTCGTCCACGATCTTGATGCCGTTGACGCCATCGTCACTCGGCCCGCGGATGTGCAGGATCAAATCTTGTGCGATGGGCCGCTCCTGCCCGGTCGCCTCACGGTACTTGTACCGCAGGCTCCCGTTCTCGACCCGCTCGTTCTTCATGCGGCTCGGGTGCAGCGGCTCGATCTTCCCGGCCTTGAGTTCGGAGAACGCATCGCCCCACAGGTCGAGGTGGAGGACGGCCTGCTCTCGCCACTCAAAACTCGTCTGCCAGCCGTTCGGCTGCGTGTGCAGTTGGCGGTAGAGCGGCAGTTCGCGGGCGAGTCGCTTGCCGCCACGCGGCGTCCGCTCGTAGACGTGTAGCGGCAGGCTGGCGACCGTCTCGGCACGAATGCGAATGCAGGCGAACACCGCTGACACGGTGTGAGCGTTTTCAGCGTTGATCCGCACGCCCGCGCTGCTGCGGCTCGGATTGTCCTCGTCCCACATACGCTCCTCGCCAGGGAGCCAGAGGATGCGGTTGTCGGCGATCATATGAAGAAGATTTCTGGGGTGTCAGGCGGCTTGTGTTCGTTGCCCATCCAGCAGCCGATGGCTTGGCACAGGGCGACGATGCCGTCGATGCGTTCGGTAGATTTGGCCTTGCTCGGGAAGATGTTGCCGTAGCGATCCTCGTGGACGGAGACGTTCCCGGCGCACCACGAGAGGACGGGATGCCCCGCGTGCCGCACCTTCGCGTTGGTAATCAGGTTCTCCAGAGCCTTCGCAGGCGCGCTCATGGCACGACCGCCCTGCGGGTATCCTCGCACCTCTACCCCATCCCCTTGCAGCATATTGGCGATCATCTGCCCGTTGAACTTGAGGTCGACCGCCAACTGCCGCACGCCATACTGGGAACAGATTTCTGTGAGGTCGCGGTGCAGCACGGTGTAGTCGGTCACGTTCCCGTCCGTGACCTTGATGAACCCGTCCCGAATCCAGTCGAGATACAGCACCTTGTCCCGCTGGCTCCGCTCGGCGGCGTTGGCCTCGGGAATCCAGAAGAATGGCAGCACGTCGATGCTGCCGTCCTCGGGATCAGGGCAGACGAGGACGAGGGCGGTGAGGTCGTAGGTGGTCGCGAGGTCGAGGCCCGCGTACACCGGACGGTCGCCGAAGTCGTGCAGCGGCAGCGACCCCTGCTGCCACGTTTCGGGGGACAGCCAGCGAACGTCGGAGGTCGTCCACGTGTTGAGCCGGTAGCGGAGGAACGAGTTGAGTTTAGTCGGTGACTGCTCGGCCTCGCGGGCGTCGGCGGCGAAGTCGTCCGGCTTGATCGTGACGCCCCACGACGGGTTCGCGTCGGGCCAGCAGTCGGGGTCTTTCCAATCGGCGTCCTCTGGCTTCTCGTAGATGCAGGGGAAGAACGTCGGGTCGTGTTTCCAGTTCGCCGCGACGGCCTTCGCGTACTGGTATTGCTCGTAGCAAATGCCCTTGCGGTCGTAGCCCGCCGTCGTGATCGAGCAGAGCAGCGGCTGAGAGCGAGCCGCACCACCGTAGCGGAGAGCATCCCACAGGCGGCGATCTTTTTGGGCGTGAAGCTCGTCGAACAAGAGCCCGTGAATGTTCAAGCCTTCCGCTCGGAACGCGTCGGCCGACAAGACGCGGTAGAACGCCGCTTCCTTCCGGTAGGCAATCGTCCTGCGGGAGTCGATAACTTCCAGCACGCGGGAGAGGTTGGGCGAGGCCCGCACCATGCTCGCCGCTTCGCGGTAGACCACGGAGGCTTGCTCACGATCCGCAGCCGCTCCGTAGACCTCGGCCCCGTTCTCGCCGTCCATGACAAGCAGATAGAGGCCGATGCCCGCGAGCAGCGTGGACTTGCCAGACTTCTTGGCTGTGGAGACGTACGCCACGCGGTAGCGGCGAGTCTCGTCATCGACGCGAACCCAGCCGAACAGTTCGGCGATCAGTTCGGCTTGCCAGGGGAGAAGGTCGAACGGCTGGCCGGCGAACTTGCCCTTGGAGTGTCGCAGCCACTCCGAGAAGAAGTTGAGTGCGTGCGTAGCCCGATCGACGCTGAAGTACCAATCAAGCCCCTGGCTTATCGCCTCGCTTTTTCCGATAGGCTGCAACCGGGTCTTCGTTGGGGCTGTCATGGATCGTCACCTGTGACCGGCTGCTTGGTGTCAGGCCGAACTCCTGCTGGAGCCTGCGTAGGTCGGTAGCGAGGTTCTTCTCATCGACGGCCCACGTGTACGGCTGCGTCCACTTGATTCGCATCCGACCGTCGCTGCGGGTCGGATCGATCTCGTAGGCGATGTTGTCGCGGCCGAACTGGTCGCACTTGGCTTTTGCCCGCATCCAGTTCGCCCAGGTGCGGCAGTAGAGAACCCACGCGTCAAGGTCGGCCTCGGTGAATACTCGCATACGCCGCAACACCGGCACGGACGCCTTCCACTTCTTGACCGCCAGCGTGTCCTCGGCGATCTCCTCGGGCGGGTCGAAGTTCTCCAGCAACTCGGGCGTCGGCTCGGAGGTCTTGACCTTCTCCTTGCTCGGATTGCCGCGAATGTATTTGAGGATCGACGGTTCGGGGGCGGGGCCGCGTTTGCCCATTAGATGAACTCCATCAGTTCGGCTCGGGATGCTGGTTCGTCCTTCATGCACCCTAGCACACAACTTGTAATCATTTCAGCGTCTGGCTGGCGAACGCCTCGGCATCCCATGCAAGAGTGGTGAGCCTTCACGACCACGCCGACGCCTCGCGGCGACAGGTGTTCCATCAACGCCTGGGCGATCTGGTTCGTCATTCGCTCCTGCACCTGCGGGCGTCTCGCAAACACCTCGACAAGCCTCGGGATTTTCGACAGGCCGATCACGCGACCGTCTGGGACGTATCCGACCGCCGCCGTGCCCGTGAACGGCAGGAGGTGATGCTCGCACAGGCTGCTGAACCGAATGCCGCGTACGACTACCATCTGGTCGCTCGTCTCGTTGAACACGGTTCCCATGACCGATGCCGGGTCAACGTGTAGCCCTTCGGTCATTTCGCGGAACGCCTTGGCGACCCGCTTTGGCGTGTCCAGCAAGCCCTCTCGCGTCGGGTCTTCGCCGATCCACGTCAGAAGCCGCGTGACGGCGACCTGGGCGTGCAAGTAGTCGGAATGATTCATCGCACGTTCCACGCCTTGTGCTGCTGCATCGACAGCCGCCATTCTGGATTCTCCTTGATGAGTTGCAGGCACCACTCCACGGCCCGCTTGTCGAGCGTCCATCCGTCGAAGGCCGGGCTGACGAGTTGGTGCGTGGCTTTGCACGTGGGCTTCGGGACGGCCTGCCCGTAGCCCCGCACGTACTTCACTTCGTCGGCGGTGAGTTGCCGCACGGCGTGTTCAGCCACCTTTGGGCTGACCGTGATCCAGTCGAGCCCGACGCCGCTCACGTCCTTGCTGCCGTTGGTTTCGATCGCGCAGAGAAACCCCGCCGCGTGCATGGCATCGACCAGTTCGCGGTCAACTTGCAAGGCGGGCTCGCCGCCGCTGAACACGACCCACGCCTTGTGTCCCGCGTCGTACCACGCCTGCGGCTTGCCGACGAGCGCACGGGCCTCGTCCACGATCTCGGCGGCGCAGAGTTTGCGGCCCGAGGCGAACTCGGTGTCGCAGTCGAAACCGCCCGGCGAGTCATCGGCCTCTTCCATCCGGCACCGGAGGTTGCAGCCGGTGAACCGAATGAACACGCTCATCTGCCCGGCCCGCATCCCTTCGCCCTGCGGCGACCAGAAGATTTCGTTGACCGTGTAGCGCTTCATGGCTTCACCGTGACGATGGAGGTGTCGGTTTCTTGGAGGGCCAGTTCCACGACGTTGAGGCCCGTGGCCCGCAGTTCGCCCAGCAGATGCTCGGCCATGTTTTCGGCGGACGTAGGGAACGGCACCTCGTAGACGCGGCAGCAGGCTCCCGACGAGAGCAAGGCATCGCGGGCCGGGTCGCCCGCGTGCAGGAGCAGCGAGTGGTCAAGCCGGTCGAACAGCGGCTTCGCTCGTTTTTCGATCTCGTCGAACAGCATCGTGATGCTGCCTTGGCGGGCTTCGGCCACCGTGACTGCGATGCCGTAGCGGTGGCCGTGGATCGACGCACACTTGCCGCCGATCTCTTCGTTGCGGTGGGCGGCGTAGAACTTGAAGTGCTTTGTGATGGTCATGCGGCGGCCAGCAGCGGGTCGGGGATTCCTGCAAACTCAAACGCCTCGGCCCGCTCGGTGCAGGAGCCGCACTTGCCGCACGGGTGCTCGCCGCCGACGTAGCACGTCCATGTCTTTTCGTAGGGCACGCCGAGCGTCACGCCCCGCTTGCAGATGTCGCCCTTCGTCATGTCGAGGTACGGGGCGTGCAGGCCGAGGGTATGCCAATCGCACAAGCCGAACGCCTCGGCCATCGCCTTGACGAACTCGGGGCGGCAGTCGGGGTAGATCGTGTGGTCGCCAGCATGCGCCCCGTAGGCCAGCCGGTCAGCCTTGCGGGCGATAGCGACGGCCCCGGCGGCGGCGAGCATGAACATATTTCGATTCGGCACGACGGTGAGTTTCATACTCGGCTCGTCGTACTTACCGAACGGCACGGCCACGTTCGGGTCGCTCTGGCTGCTGCCGGTAAGGAACGCCGACAGGCTCGACAGGTCGAGAACATCGAACGGAACGCCGAGGCCGTGGCACAACTCGGCGGCGCACGCCAGTTCTTTGCCGTGCCGCTGCTTGTAGTTCACGCCGATGGCTTCGACCGAATCGCCGCTGGCGAGTAGGTCGTAAAGCAAGGTCGCCGAGTCCATGCCGCCGGATAGGATTAATGTTGTTTTCATTTCGTTCCAAACGCCTCTAGCTGACGCGTTGATGCTGTATCTGGATTCACTAATGCGAACCGGATAGCCATTTTGTCATCATCCAACTGCTTCATCACCGATGCCCACTTTTGCCGCGCCCGCTTTTCAAGGTCAAGATACCATTCAACCTCGGCCCGCAGATTCTGTTTTGACCCACGAACGCTCATGTTACCAAACGCATTCCATCGGCCAAACTTACACGGCCCGATCTCCCAGTTCGTCGCGTCAACCGAGTGCCACGGTAACGCCATTATGTCCTTCTCAGCCCCGAACCCGAACCCGTGAATTCGCTTCGGCCAAACCCTTGCGAAACATTGCTGAGCGAACTTGAGCTTGCCTCGAAAGCCCACGCAACCACCTAATGCGATCTTCGGGTAATCCTTTGCCATTGCGATCAACTCATGCTCAGGCTCATTGACGTGAAAGCACGGGATTGCTGGAACGCCTGCGTCCCACATCTTGCGGCAATTCACCGCCGAGGCTTTCCAATCGCCGATCACGTCAAGCGCAAACACCTCGGTCAATGTCGGGTCGCTCGCCATCAACTCCTTACATTTGGCGATGTAATCCGCCAGCTTGATCTCCGTGCCGCTGTTGTGTGCCGAGAACGCCCCGCTGTCCAGAACCCAGTCACGGTAGCAGTAGCGATGGCGGTTTTTTAGGAAAGGTTCAAGGTAAACGTAGGATACGAGCAGGGCAGGACGGTGTTGGCTTTCTTCGGCGTTTTGCTCGTGAAACGAATAACGATCCTTGCCGCTCCCGTTAGCAGTGCTACACATAGCGGTTGTCATTGCCAGCCGCACCGTCGGACCTTGTTCGTTTGCCATGTCTTTCGGCTCCAATGCTTTGTAGGCGTTTACCGGCCCAGGATTATATGCCGGCCTTACTATGCTCATCCCAAATACTCCACGCAAATCAACTCGACGCACTGGGCCTCGGTGAGCGAATCGTCTTCGTTGAACTTGCGGCACTTGGCAATCGCCGCGTCGATGGTTTCGCGTTGCTCGGCTGTGAGGTACAGCACGTCTTGCTCCGACTTCTGTTCCTTCGTCGGCATCTCGCCCGGCTCGGGCGGCGTCCAGTCCGCCGACAGCAACGGGTCGATGATGTAGTCGGGCCAAACGAGAGCGGCGAGATTGTCGTTCTGCTCCTTGAGGTCGCCAAGGAGCGACGCCAACTGCTCGGCGTCTTTCTCGGCCATCGCCGCGAGCGGATCGAGGGTCGCCAGAATCTTGTCGGCCTCGGCCTCGGTCACGTCGAGGATCAGCACCGGCACCTTGGCGTCGGCAACCGTCTCGGCCCGCAGATGCCCGTCGATCAGCATGAGGGAGCCGTCGGGCAGTTCGCGGGCGAGGCAGGCGTCGGCCATGCCGACCTCGGAAAGAACGCCTCTCAAGGCGTTCTTTTGAGACTCGGGGTGGGTTCGCCAGTTCTTCGGGTTCGGCAACAATTCGCTCGCAGGGACGATACGAAGCTCTTTGACGCGGTTTTTGATCTTCATCGGGGTTCCGTAGGGGTCAGGGATTAGGGGCCGGAAATCGCGTGCTAGGGGCCGGGAGGTGGGGGGGCCAAAAACCCCCGGCCGCCCACGCGCAGGGGACAGTGTTGGTTTTGCTGGCTGGCCCCAGCGGCGCGCCCCCCCCTAGGGGGTGCCGTCGCCGGAATCGCCTTCTAATAAATACCCCCTCCGTCAACTCTGCCCCATGGAAAAAGTCCATGTTCATCCGTGGGCCAGCGTCTTGCGACTGTGGCACGAGTGGCAGAGGCACTGCCCGTTCGCCACCTCGTACCGGAGGTCTGGCCGCACGACGACCGGGATGATGTGGTCGGCGTGAGCCTCGCGCTTTGATCCGCAGATCCGCCCGCAGGCTCGGCACGTGTAGTCGTCGCGGATCAGCACCGCGAGCCGCCACGCCTTGTGCCTGCCATCGCAGTAGCCGCGAGCCGCCGCATTGGGTCGCTGCTCCCGCCGCCGCACCTTGGCGGTGCTGCGAGGGAGCCGGAACATCTCGACTCGCTGGGGCATCTCAACTCTTGAGCGTGAGCGTCGCCGCGACCCCGGTGCCTGCGGTGTTGCCCACCAGCACTTCGAGGAAGGGCACGCCGAAGACAGCATCCGGCAACGCGTACATGGTGCCGACCGAGGTTGAGGGTGCGAGCGTGATATCGGCCACCGAGCCATCGGTGTTGTAGAGGCGGCGGAAGTTCCCGCCATCGCTCGACGCCCCCCACATCTGGAGCGTGGTTGCCGCAGTGGCGATCGTGCCGATATCCACGACCCCGCCCGCGAAGTCCTCCATGTAGAGCGTGGTCGCAGACGCGGTACTGGTGGTCAGCGTGATCGACACCTGCCGCGACCGGCGGCGCATCTTGATCTCGGACATCTTTCTGCTCCTCGTGTGGCACGGGTCAAGCCCGCAACGTGGCCTCTGCGTTCACTCTACCTCGGGCGTCTCTAGTACTGGCAGCAGCCCCGCCACCTCGCTCATCGGCAGCACCTCCACCTGGGCCATGATCTCTGGGGTGAGGTGTGCCACTGCCCACGCGAGAATCCCGGCGGGGTGCAGTTCACTCAGTAGATGCCCGCCCATCATCCATCGGCCATCGGTCAACGCCTGCCCGGATGCAACGTGGCGAGGGTCGCCATGCTCCTGCTGGATGGTGTACCAGAGTGCTGCGACCTCGTAGGAGTAAACGAGCGCAAGGTTTTTGCACTCGTTGTAGGGCATCGGTAGTGCGATGTCCGAGAGCGTCATGCCTGATTCCTTGAAAGCGCCGTCTGGAACGTATTCATGGCGTTGTAAAAACTCGTCACCTGTGCATCAGTCATGCCAGCGCCGATGCTGTAGCCCGCCATGCGGCCGTTGTAGTATTCGCTAGGGTTGCCCGACTGTCCGCGTGCAAAAACAAAAAACGGAAACGCGCCGGTCGTCTCGGTCGTCTCGGTTGTGTTAGGAGTTCCAACAGATACGCCGTCGTCGTATAGCGTGGACAGGATTGTGCTTGTGCGGCTGATGAGCAGTAGTCCGCCGTTTGTGTTTGCCCGCGAAACCGTAACGCTATTTGTTTTACCAAGGTCGCCAATGAGGCTGTAGTTTGAACCACTGCTAGTGTTTAGGAACAGCCTGTATCTGTCTGCCACGCCGTTGAACAACACGCCAACCAACGCCCTTACAGCCTGTATGTCCTGCGTGCCAGTTATGTATGACGACAGGTGGCAGTTCGCAGCGCCGGGAAGATCGCTGACGTTGAGCGCGGTGTTCAGATATTTGCTGCTACCGTTGCCCAGCAAGCCACCGCTGGCACCCGTCTCGTTGTAGTCCCCGCCGACGAACAGGCCGCCCACGTTATCGTCGATGGTGCCGCCGTACTGCTGTCCTGTGAGCGACGGCCCGCGATAGAGCGGCACCAGCGCAGAGTTCAGGCCGACAGCCGTTCCGCTCGTCCCTCCGCAGAACAGATTCAGCCGGTAGAACCGATCGCGGATGGCAGCGGCGTCGATGGCACGGCAGAATTTTGAGACTGCTGTTAGCGTGGTTCCGCTTACGCTGCCGCCGTTGGTTCGCACGCGACTTGCCCAGTCAGCCGCTTCAGGATGCGTCGTCTGCCTCGGCCGCAGCAGTCTCGGGCTCATCGGGCTCATTTGCGGGCCTCGCCTTTGGCTTTGACGACCGGCGGGCTCTGCGCCACGCCTTCCACGCCATCACGAACAGCAGCCGAATCCACCACGGCTGCCCGTGCAGCAGCAACCGCAGCGGCTGCTCGGCTGGGCTCGGTAGCGAGCTTGTCTGCGTCAGCAGAAAGCCACACCAGAAGCGAGATGAACCAGCGCCAGAACCAGAGCATCACTTCACCTCGTTGATCTTGCGCCAGACAAACATCACGAGCAGGGCCCCGAGCACGGAGAACACGAACCCGGCAGGCCGGTATGACGAGCCGGTGATGATGCTGCCGACGAGCCCGCCCGCGATGCTGCCGCCGACGCCGATGCCGATGGTCTGCACGCG
>Ga0169931_10001886_pt1 | contig 34603 bp, 22 predicted proteins | sample Kivu_15m_20L_FD_129675 | JGI IMG/M metagenome (GOLD analysis project Ga0169931, IMG submission 129675) | Freshwater microbial communities from Lake Kivu, Western Province, Rwanda to study Microbial Dark Matter (Phase II) - Kivu_15m_20L... | ecosystem: Environmental > Aquatic > Freshwater > Lake...
CCCAGGCCAGCGGCAAGAATAACGGCCTTGAAAGGACGCGGAGCGCTCATGGCAACACCGATGGTAACAGGTTCGGTGCGGGGGTTTAGCCGAGTCTTCAGATCGTGCAACGGTAGAAACACCGGTTCGTGTGCATCATCTGGAGCTGTGGCGGGGCTATGGCAGCAGGATCGCAGATGCAGCGCTGCGGCCGGCGTGTCAGGCGCCCGCATCGGTGCGGAGCTGCGTCTTCCATCGCTCCAGCGTTGCCCCCGGAAGGAAACCAGGCATGGATGTGCGCGCCCGAAGGCGCTTTCCATTAATAGGCGACCAGCTTTCGCACGGCGGCCATCAGGTCATCGACCTGCGGCAGATTGACGTCTTCGAGCGCCGGTGCGTACGCAACAAACGAGTCCTTGCCTGCGACGCGACGCACAGGGCCGTCCAGGTACTCGAATAATTCGTCGGAAATGCGCGCGGCGATTTCTGCGCCGTAACCGAACGACATGTGGTCTTCGTGCGCGACAATGACCTTATTGTTTTTCTTTACGGTTTCGACGATGGCGTTCCAGTCGTAGGGGGCCAGAGAGCGCAGGTCGATAATTTCCACCGAAATATCTTCCTTTTCGAGCAGCTGGGCGGCCCGGAATGCACGCTGAACCACGCAGCCGTAGGTGATGATGGATACGTCGGTGCCGGCGCGCACGGTGCGCGCCTTCCCCAGCGGTATCATGTAGTCGTCCCCCGGGTTTTTCGACTTGTTATAGGTCTGCCGATACAGGTGCTTCGGTTCGAGGAAGAGTACCGGGTCGTCGCAACGAATCGCCGTGCGTAGTAGTCCAGCCGCGTCGAGCGCGTTGCTGGGCATGACGACCCGTAGTCCCGGAATATGCGTGAACAACACTTCGCCCGACTGAGAGTGGTACGGTCCGCCGCCCGAGAGGTAGCCGCCGATGGGAACCCGCACCACAACCGGGCACGAGAAATCACCGCCCGAACGCCAGCGCATATTGGCCAGCTCGTTGCGCAGCTGCATATACGCGGGCCAGATGTAGTCGAAGAACTGAATCTCTACCACGGGCTTCAGGCCACGCAGGGCCATACCGATCGCCCTGCCAATGATGTTGGCTTCGGCGAGAGGCGAGTTGAACACGCGAGTGCTGCCAAATTCGTATTGCAGGCCGTGGGTGGTCTTGAAGACTCCGCCTTTGCCTTTCACGTGCTTCAGGTATTCTTCGCGGGACACGTCAGCGACGTCTTCGCCAAACACCACCATCGCCGGGTTGTGGCGCATCTCGGATTTGAGGGTCGCGTTCAGCAGGTCGACCATGGTCGCGTCGGGATCGCCATCGCGGAACACCGGTTCGGTCGAAAATGCGTCCGAGGTGGGGTCCACATCGCTGTAGATGTGATGCAGGACCTCTGAAATATCCGGTTTAGCCGCTGCGAGAGCACGGTCGGTGGCGTCGGTCACTTCGGCGTCCACCTCGTTTCGCAGCGCTTCAAGCTCCTCTTCGGTGGCGAAGCCGTTTTCGATAAGGAAAACAGGGAGCGTGTGAATCGGGTCCCGCTTCGCCTCGGCGTCGCGCTCGGATTGCGGGCGATAATACTCTTCGCTGTCCGACAGGGAGTGCGAGTACGGACGCACCACGTGCGCGTGCAGGAGCGCAGGTCCGTGTCCGGCACGAATGGATTCGATGGCGCGCGTGCAGGCTTTCCACGTTTCGATGACATCGCAACCGTCCACCTCAATGATTTTCAGGTTGGGGAACGATGCCAGGAGTTTGCTGATCGAGCCACCCGCCGTGTTGACCTCAACCGGTACGCTGATGGCGTAGCCGTTGTCTTCGATCATGTAGAGTACCGGCAACTTCAGGTTGCAGGCGGTGTTCATGGACTCCCAGAACTCACCCTGGCTGGTGGTGCCATCGCCGGAGGAGACAAAAATGACCTCGTCCGAGTCCCAGACGATGTCTCCATCGCGAAGTGCGTCGACGGTCTCGACGATCGAGGGCACCTGAGCGGCGCCGGCGGCATGCAGGAACTGGGTGCCCGTGCAGGACGACACACTGGCGACGTTGAGCTTCTTGCTGCCCCAGTGGCAGGGCATCTGCCGACCGTGAGAGTTGGGGTCGTCCTTGGCGCCGACGCCTTCGAGGAGAATCTCGTAGGCGCTCATGCCGATCGAGAGCATCAGAGCGCGGTCGCGATAGTACGGGAAGAACCAGTCGTGCCCCGGCTTCATCTGCAGGCCGGTGCAGATAAGCGGCAGTTCGTGTCCCGCTCCCGAGATTTGAAAGAAGATCTGGTTTTGTCGCTTCAGTTTAATCTCCCGGTCGTCAATACGACGCGAGAGGTAAAGTAGTCGATAGATGTCCAGCAGCTTTGGACCGGTCAGTCCGCCCAGGTTGGGCTTGGCGGCTGCGGCTCGGGTAGACGTCTTCCTCGTGGCCATGAACTCGCTCGGGCAAAACAGATAGACAGGTATGACATGCGAATCAGGACCCTCGTGGTCCGAGAATGTCAGCGTGCCTAGTCAAGCCCTTTCGAAAAGAAAAGCGCGCCGTCATGACGCAATGTGCAGATTTAGAATGCCCCCAGATGTGGATGCCATTGCGCCAGGCGCGCGGAACGGGCAGCGCCCGCTTTCAGCCCTTCACAATCAGGTTCAGGATCTTGCCCGGCACGTAGATCTCCTTCACCAGCTCTTTATCAGCGAGATGAGGCAGGATCTTCGGATCGGCCTTCGCTGCCGCGACTACGTCAGCGGTGATAGCGTCAGCTGCCACGTCGATGGTTCCGCGCATCTTGCCGTTGACCTGCACCGCAATGGTCAGCGTGTTCAGCACAAGGACCGCCGGGTCGAACGTCGGCCAGGGCACATAGGTGATAGACTCGCTGGCGCCCAGCACGCGCCAGAGCTCTTCGCCCAGGTGCGGCGCGAAGGGAGCCAGTAGCTGCGTGAAGCGCTTTGCGACGCTGAGCGGCACAACGGTGCCTCGATACAGCTCGTTCAGCAGCTCAATCATGGCGGCGATGGCCGTGTTGAACCGCATGTCCTCGACGTACTCGGTGACGCGCTTGATGGTCAGGTGGGTCAGACGCTCCAGCTCGGGCGAAGCCGGCACGTCCTGAACCGTCTCGGCCATGCCGCCGTCGTCGTTGGTCATGATGCGATAGGCGCGCGCCAGAAAGCGGTGCATTCCTTTCACACTCTCGGTCTGCCACGGCTTGGTAGCCTCGAGCGGACCCATGTACATCTCATACAGACGCAGCGAATCGGCCCCGAACTCTTCCACAACGTCGTCCGGGTTGGCGACGTTGTACTTCGACTTCGACATCTTCTCGACCTGCACGTTCACCGTAACCCGCTCGCGCGTCAGGGTGTCGCCGGAAGCCTTCCAGGCATCGATGGTCTCGGTGGCCCGGTTGGCCTTCTCGTACACAAACTCGCCCGTGCGGCTATTCGTGTACTTCCAGACGTAAAATTCGCCGTTTTCTTCCTCGACATCATTTCGGTGGAAGTACTTTCCGTCTGTCGTGCAGTAGCTGAACGCCAGGATCATGCCCTGATTGAACAGCTTCTGGAACGGCTCGACGGTCGAGACCACGCCGCAGTCGTAGAGCACCTTGTGCCAGAAGCGCGCATACAGCAGGTGCAGCACCGCGTGCTCGGCACCGCCGACGTAGAGGTCAACGGGCATCCAGTAGTTCTCTTTGACCGCGTCGATGAGCGATTCATGATTATGCGGGTCGATATAGCGCAGGTAGTACCAGCACGATCCGGCCCATTGCGGCATGGTGTTGGTTTCACGCATCGCCGGCAGGCCCGTCTCAGGGTCCACCGTGCTCACCCAGTCGGTGGCGCGGGCCAGCGGCGGCGCTCCGTCTGATGTGGGGCGGAAATCATCGAGGTGCGGCAGGGTGACCGGCAGATGCTTCACATCCATCGGCTTCACCGTGCCGTCCTGCAGGTGCAGAACCGGGAACGGCTCGCCCCAGTAGCGCTGACGGCTGAAGAGCCAGTCGCGCAGTCGATAGTTCACCACGCCTTTACCGAGCGCCTTCTGTTCCAGCCAGGCGGTGATCTTCTTCTTTGCGCTGGCCGTATCCAGCCCGTTCAGAAAGTCGGAGTTGACCAGGGGGCCATCGCCGGTGAACGCAGCGCCCTGCACATTGCCGCCAGACACCACCTCCACAATGGCCAGGTCGAAGGTCTTCGCGAATTCCCAGTCGCGTTCGTCGTGTGCCGGCACTGCCATGATGGCGCCGGTGCCGTACGTGGCCAGAACGTAGTCGGCAATCCAGACAGGAACGCGCTCGCCGTTGACCGGGTTGATGGCCCAGGAGCCGGAAAAGACGCCGGTTTTTGTCTTGGCGAGCTCGGTACGCTCCATGTCTGACTTGAACGCCGCCTGCTGCACATAGGCTTCGACAGCCGAGCGCGTTTCGTTGGTCATCAGCGATGGGACCAGCGCGTGCTCGGGTGCGACCACCATATACGTCGCGCCAAAAAGGGTATCAGGGCGGGTGGTAAAGACCCGGATGCTGCCCGAACCATTTTCCAGCGCGAAATCCACCTCGGCGCCTTCGGATTTTCCAATCCAGTTGCGCTGCATTTCCTTGATCGGCTCTGGCCAGTCCAGCGCTTCCAGATCTTGCAGCAGACGCTCGGCATAGAGCGGAATACGAAGCTGCCACTGGCGCATTTTCAGTCGGACGACCGGGTCGCCGGTCTCCACATATTTGCCGTCCTGCACCTCTTCATTGGCCAGCACCGTGCCCTGCGCGGGACACCAGTTCACCGGAATCTCGGCTTCGTAGGCCAGGCCTTTTTCGTACAGCTTCAGGAAAATCCACTGCGACCACCTGTAATATTTCGGGTCGGTCGTGTCGATTTCCCGGTCCCAGTCATACGAAAAGCCAAGCCGCTTAATCTGTCGCTTGAAATTCGCGATGTAGCGAGCGGTCAGGGTGGCCGGGTGCTCTCCTTCACGCATCGCGGCACGTTCAGCCGGCAGACCAAACGCGTCCCAGCCCATGGGGTGAAGCACGTTGAAACCGCGCATACGCTTGTACCGCGCGATAATGTCGGTGGCCGTATAACCTTCCGGGTGGCCTACGTGCAGACCCGCGCCCGACGGATACGGGAACATATCGAGCACATAATACTTGGGCTTGCTGCGGTCTTCGCCGGTGCGAAAACAGTCGTGCTCGTCCCAGTACTGCTGCCAGCGGGGCTCTATCTCGTGCGGTTTGTAGTCAGCCATGGACATTCCAGCGCTACGGCACGACAACTGCCATGCCAGGTCAATCAGGGACACGCCGCGTAGCACAGTGCGACGCCGGCACGCAACGAGCGCCCTGCGAATGCTGGCCATGCCGCCACAAATAACGTAGTGCCAGCGCATGCATTCCTGCCTCCTAGTCCCTCCGCGCCTCTGGGCGACCCTGGCCCCGGAGCGCTGTGCTTGCAGCCCGCGCGACCATCTGGGCGCAAACGATGGTTCGCCGCAGCTTTGCAGGGCGGTGGTGTGCACCAACCGGATTGCACGCCCCCGGTGGTGGCGCCCTCCGACCCGGTTGCCGGACAATCTTCACCGCTGTTGTCGGTTCCGGGTGAGTGCCGCACATTCACCCGCGCGGGTCTGACCTTCTCATTTTCTCTGCCAGGAAATGCCTGACTCCATGAATTCCCCTGTTGAATCGCCTTCGCGCGCGGCTGTGGACCCCTGGCTATCCCTCAAGTGGGTCTATTTTTCGTATCTGGCGGCGATCGGCCTCATGGTGACGTACTGGCCGCTGTGGATGAAGTCGCTGGGCATCAGCGAGACGAACATCGGGCTGTTGTTCAGTGTGCGCACCCTGATTGCCGTGGGCGCGCAACCCCTTCTGACGATGCTGGCCGACCGGTTGGGGCGTCCGGTTCTGGTGCTGCGCACGGTGCTGTTTGTGGTGCTGTTTCTGGGGGCGTTTCTGCCCGGCGTTGAGACATTCTTCTGGATCGCGCTCATTGTCTGGCTTCAGGCTCCCGGTGAGGCGGCGACGCTGCCACTCATTGATTCTACCGTGCTGCGCCGCACATCGCCGGAAGATTTTGCCCGGGTGCGCGTATTCGGCAGTCTGGGATACGGTGTCGCGGTGGGCGCATTTGGCGTCGCTTTCATGTCGGTCGAAGAAGGACGGGCCGGCTGGTTCGCACTATTTGGTTTTCTCGCCTTTTATGTGTCTGCGGTTTCGGGGTCGTTTTTTATTCAGGAGCCGCAGGTGCATCGGCCTGCCGGCGAAGAGGAGGCTTCATCCCAGCGAATCGAATATGGGCGTCCGCTAACGGTGTTTCTGTTGCTGTCCGCGCTGCATTACGCATCGATCGCGATGTACAACAACCTGTTGTCGTTGCACGGAGCGTCGCTTGAATACTCCAGTGCTGTGATGGGTACAGCGGTGGCCGTAGCCGTGGGGGCCGAAATTCTGTTGTTTCGTTTCGCACGCCATATTCTGCCGCGCTACCAGACCCGAACGTGGTTTATTCTGATCTTTGTGCTTGGAATGGCGCGCTGGTTGTTGACGGCATGGAGCCCGAACGCCGTGGTCTTCGTGGCGGTGCAGGCGCTTCATTTCTTCGGATTTGGTGTGTGGTTTACGTTGTCGATGCGCGTGCTGGGTAGCTTTGGTCCCCCATCCCGACGCGCTACCTTACAGGGCATTTTTTCGGCTGCGGTGCTGGCCGGCGGCAGCGTGGCCGGTTCGGGCGTGGGTGGCTGGCTAATGGAGCGCTATACCGGGAGCGGCACGTTCATCGCTGCAGCGGTGCTTGAGCTGCTGGCGCTGCTGGTGTTGCTGGGCATGAATCGCGCTACACTGGGACGGGCTTGATCGATGCGCGATGCGGGCGGCCGTGGATGCGGCCGGAGTGTGGGGTCGGCTACAGATCCCCGCTTGCCTGGCTGGCGACGATCGTGTGCAGGTTCCATGGTCTGAAGCACAGTCCTGACTCGCTATCTTCAGGCTCCGTGCAGCGCGTGTGGGCTGAGCTTGCCGGGTGTCGAACGCGACGCACAATGGGGTGGCGCGGTGCTTTGCCTGAGATAACTCGTGCCGGCTGCACCGCCTGCCCAGCCAGCATCGCACCGGGCGTGATGTTCTGTCGAGCGCTGTCAGATCAACGGGCGCTGACGGTAGGAATCTCGTCGAAGTAGGCGGTGGCGAGGAACTCCATGGCCTGTGCGGCGAGTGCTGCGTCGCGGAAAATCACAAAGTGGCCGTCGTAGCCGTTTGGCTGAGCGGCAACCAGCACCGCGGTGAACTGGCCTGCGTCGCGGTTACGGTTGGCTCGAACGGGGTACTCGACCTGCGGATACCCTTCACGAATAGGCGTACCGGGCGGTGATGCCTGTCGCACGCCGGCCGAGGCTGCAAATGCCCAGAGTACGTCTTCTGGCGAGTAGGTGTCCCCAAAGCCATAGGACTGGAAGAGGTGCACACCCCCTCGTTCGGGGCGAATGCGCTCAATGAAGAGGGGGGTGTAACTCAGGGAGTCGACCGGGTCGATGTACCACTGCAACAGGCTGATGATCGGGTCGCTCGAGTTGACAGTGGGGGCCGTGGTTTGATTGCCGGCGGCAAGAATGAGGCGCACGCCGGAAGCGATGTTGACCGGGCTGGTTTTGGAGAGGAGCGAAAGCGCGAGACTGCCACCGGCACCCGAGAAGACGGCGGCGTCGACCTCGGGTTCGTAGGCCATGAAGGGGGTGCCCACCTGTGCACCCTGTGAGTGACCGAAGAAGAAAATGTTTTCGGCGTCGATGTTGAATGCGGCGCCGGTAGGCGACTCTGCGGCATCCCACTGCAGGTTTTGCAGGAGGCGGGTGAGGGTGAAGTAGTCGGCGGCGCCCTGTTCAATGTTCCCTCGCGCTGCACGAGGATTCAGGAAATTGTAGAACAGATTCTCGGGGCTGAGCGATGAACGCTGTGAGGTTCCGCGCCGGGCACCGTGCTGAACGCCGTCGATCGAGATGCCGACAAACCTGACGGTGCGGCCACCCGGGTTGCCTTCGTCAGCGGGGAGCGCGATATTGGCAAGGCGTCCACTGATGTCTCTGATCATACTGGTGAATGAGCCACCTGTTCCGTGTCCGTACATCACCACGGGCCAGCCGTTCTCGGGCATGTCGCCAAGGGGAATGGTCATGGCCGCGCAGATGGTCTCGGTGCCCTGTACGACCGCGGCATCGCCCTGAATGAGCACATCACCTCCGTCCTGTTCCAGGAAATAGGGGCGGGTGCCTTGTTGCAATACGGGTGCCTGATAGGTGGCGTGGACTTCGATGAAGTCACCGCTCTGGTTCACACAGGCGCGCGCCGGAGTTCCATCTGCGCAGGGGCTTTGAACGCCGTCGTCGCAGACGGTAAGGTTCTGCAACTCAGGAACCGCGCCCTGTTGGGTCGCGTTCCGGATGGCTTCCATGCGAGAATCGGGGTCAGCCGTTGTAAAGACGGTGGCGCCAATGATGTTGAGCGGGGTAATGCCCTGTGCATCGAACCAGTCACGGAGGGGCTGGTACGCCTGCCAGGCCTGGCTCAGATCCGATTCGGTGGGTGGCGTGCTCGTGAGCAGCGCCGCCAACGCCGGCGACCGAACAGGCAGCTGACCTCCTGGGCCGCGTACGCTGTCTGTCAGATAGACGGCGTAGGTGGTGTCGTGCTCCAGTGGGGTCTCCCATCCACCTCGAATGGCGATCCAGTTCTGACACACAAAGGGTTGACGTGAGCTCGCCGACTGCCAGCTGCGCAACACGCTGGAACCATAATTGGGCGAGTCGGGGTCGATGTTCAGAAAGAACAGGGACTGATTTTCGCCCTGAGGGAGGATCGTGTTGTAGTCAGGCGTGTTGGTAAAACGCATCAGGACGGTCGGATTGATGCTAAAACCGTCGAAGTTCTCCTCGAGAGCGTCGAGATAGAGCCCGAGAATGTCGCCACCGAGGTAATTTGCGCCAGGGTTGGGGTGTCCGCTCAGGTCGATGCTCCCGTCGCGGATGAGCGCATCGTTGGGGAAGGGCATGCGATAGAAGTCCCAGGCAGCCGTCTCGTCGGTGGGCTGAAACTCGAAATAGACGCCAAAGTCGGTACCTTCGGCGGTCGCCTCGCAGTTTTCCCGGGGCATGAAGTTGAGACCACCGACAAAAGGAAGTCGGCATGCGTTATCGGCACCGCAGCCCAGAGGCCCTGCACAGTCTGCCGAGGTCTCACAGGCTTGTCCGATGTCGGAGGTACCCTCGGCTTCGCACACCCCGGTGAATCCATAGAGGTTGCATCGAAGTCCATCGGTGCAGTCGAACGGCGATTGACAGGTGTCCCCGAGAATCGATGTCCCTTCGGGCTGGCAACGGGCGACCGGTCCACAGACGAGCCCATCGCTGCATTCAGCGCTGGCGAGACAAGGGGCTCCGATTTGCGCAGTGCCCTGACCGGCGCATATTCCGCCCTGACAAACCAGATTGGTGCGGCACTCGGAGGTCTCGGTGCAGGTCGCGCCGATGGATTCACCCGCAACGGGGAGCCCGTCGGGACCCACGAGTCCCAGACCTCCAAAGCCATCCGGAAAGGGGAAGAGCGGCACGCCGACGTCCGCGGTGACGTCAAAGCCGACATCGGGGATTTGAACGTCGGGTAGCTGGGGAGCGAGCGCCAGGTCATCAAAGAGACCGCAGGCTTGCGCCAGCGAAGCCACTGCCAGCAGTGAAAATAGCCGGAAGGCGGTTCGGGCTTGATGCATGGGGCCTCGTGTAGCGACCGGGTTCGTACCGAACGGAGCAATTAAACCAGTATCGAGAGCGGGACTCGAACCCGCAAGGCCCTGAGGCCGGGGGATTTTAAGTCCCCTGCGTCTACCATTTCGCCATCCCGACAGGGAGTTGTGGTGTGCATAGCCGATTTGCAGACGAGTGCAAAGCCGGCTGGTTGGTGGGAGCAAAAACGAAAACGGGCCGGCAGAGCCGACCCGTAGTGCTTGTACCCAGTAGAAGCCCCGCAGTGGGGCGTTCAATCAGGGAGTGGGTTCTGCACCGGAGCCTTCCTGTGCGTAGAAGCCTTCTGCGATGGTGGCTGCGTTCATGGTCAGCCAGATACCCACGGTGACAGAGTCATCGACGCCATTTCCGTCGGTGTCGAAGTCGGCCAGAGGGATAGAGGAGAGAGCGGTAGCGCCAACGCCGCAGATGGTGTTGAGGAACTCAACGCAGATGGAGTCTGCTTCGGGGTCGCACGCGGTGGTGTCGTAGGAGCGGTCCGTACAGGCGACCTTGTAACGGGTCGTGATGTTGTCGCAGGCGTTCTCGTCTGCGGCGTCGTCGCCGTAGCAGATGCTGGGGGTTTCGCCGTTCGAGGAGCCGACAGCGCAATCGCAGCCTTCGACAACGCGGTCGAGGGTGCTGAAGAGGTCATCGAGTGCGATGTAGCCGCCGAGACGAGCGCCACCGTACTCTTCGCCGTCGATGTCGAGCGGCTGGGTGTCGGTGATGGTCTCGACCGTGGTGCCGAGCGAAGCTTCCAGACGAGCACCCTGAATGGTGAGCTCGACGGTGCCGAGGCCAGGAAGGAGGCTGTCAAGGGGGAGGGAGAGCAGGAAGCGCTCGCCGGGGCTTACGAATGCGCCGGTGGCGGAGTCGTAGGTGCCGCGGTTGAACTGAATGAGCGAGCCCAGGTTGTACGCGAGAGGCTCGACCACGAAGGTGCCGTTGCCGGTAGACCAGTCGTCGTAGGTGCCGTTGGGAGCGCCGTCGTTGTCGGAGTCGGTGCTGCCGATGAAGAAGTGAAGGCGTGCCGCCGGGTCGCTGGCGAAGAACGCGTCAGCGCCATCGCGGTACTCGGCGAGGAGCACGATGGTGCCGTCTTCGAGAGCGCCTGCGAGGGTCTCGTCGAGGTCACCGCCGCCGAGCAGCGAGCCAGCGAGCGAAGCGATGGTGCCGAGGCCGTTGTCGACGAAGCCGTCGCCATCGACGTCGTAGCAGCAAACGGAGCCGGCTTCGCCAGCAGCGACCTGCTCTTCGGTGAACGACGAGCCGTTGGGGATCTGGCCGCCAAGCTGCAGGCGGTTCACATAGGCCCAGGTGTCGGACGGGACGTACTCTTCGATCGGGACGCCGGCTTCGACGCAGGCGCCATCTTCGCACACGGTGCCTTCGGGGCAGAGCGCCGGGTCATCTTCGCAGGTCGGCTCGGCGTTGCACACGACGTTGGTCGCGCAGTCGGAGTCATCGCAGTCCACGCTGCCGTCGCCGTCGTTGTCCACTTCGTCGCCGCAAACGGTCTCGGTGGTCGGACCGGCGTCGGGGGTGACATCGGGCTCGGGGGTGGTGTCGGTCGCGTCGGTGCCAGCGTCGGGCTCGGGGGTGGTGTCGCCGCCGCTGCCATCGGTGCCGGTGTCGGGCGTCGGGGTGGTGGTGTCCGTCGTGGTGGAATCGTCGCCGCAGGCGACGAAGAAGGCGGAAGCGAACATGGCGACAAGAATGCGGTTCTTCAACATGAGAGCGACTCCTTGGGTGTCCGATGTGGACGGTGAGGTATGGGGAAGACGAGGCGATCGGGCGGGGTACCCCGAGCACGATCTGCTCGACCCGGGAACTTGCGGGGCAGACCGTATAGCAAGTGCGAGTGCGAATCAAGCAACGCTGTATTGACACCAAAAATTCGCGCACCGCGCGTATGCAGGAAGCGCGTCGAAGGTGCAAGCGATGGTCAACCGAGTGGCGTTTTCGCTGAGGTCACCCCGGGATACCTCCGGGTGCAACGTTGATGCGAATACGGAACCTGTCCGATCGACCCGGTACGCTATGCTGCACGGCGCTGTCTCCGGAGCGTGCTGGCCCGTATTGTACTCCCCAGACGACTTCCCTGAGGGTAGCGCTCTGTAGACTCTTGCTGGTCGGTTCAGGTGGGTTGAGGTCGGCTCATGTCAGACGCGCAAGGGGAGTGTTCCGGGCTTGACGTGCGACCGCCGCTCGGGTGTTCTGCCGTGGGGTTGTCCGCCGCCCTGCGATCCATGTCCCGGGTAGTGCACCATGTCCGACTTCGTCCATCTTCACGTCCACAGTCACTTTTCGCTCCTCGACAGCACCGTGAAGCTGGGCGACCTGCTGAAGCGTTGCAAGGAGCTGGGCATGGATGCTGTCGCGGTGACCGACCATGGCAACCTGTTCCACTGCTTGGAACTTCAGTACGCTTCCAAGGAATCCGGGGTGCGGCCGATCTACGGCGTTGAGGTGAACGTGGTGCCCAATCGGCGCGAGGCGGGCCAGGTGTTGCGGCCGTGCCACCTTGTGCTGCTGGCGCAGAATCTCGATGGGTACAGGAACATGGTGCGGCTGGTGTCGCTGGCGTCGCTGCGACCTCTGGATAAGAATGGTCGGGCGGTCGTGGACCATGGCGATCTGCGGGAGTTTTCTGCCGGTCTGATCGCGCTGTCTGGAGATTTGGGGGGTGAAATTCCGCAGGCGCTGTTGCGAGGCAGGCGCGAGGAGGCGGAGTCACTGTGTCATCATTACCTGGATATTTATGGTGAGGGAAATTTCTTTCTCGAAGTGGAACGACATGAAGGTTTGCCCGAGACGCTCGACATGTGTGAGCAGCTTCGTGAGCTTGGTCAGCGGTTGAATATTCCACTGGTGGCGACCAATAATGTCCACTACCTGAAACCCGGTGACCACGAGGCTCACGCCATTCTGATGTGTATCGGCATGGAGAAGCGGGTGGATCGGGAGACGCTGGGTAAGGTACCACTGCAGTCGCTGTATTTGCGCGATCCGGCCGAAATGTTGGAATTGTTTGAGGATATGCCGGAAGCGATTCAGAATACCCGACGTATTGCTGATCGCTGTCACGTCAAGATTCCCACGGGCGAGAGTTTCCTGCCGAGCTTTGAGGTACCGGAAGGTTTCGACGAGCCATCGTATCTGCGACAGCTCTCGCTGCAGGGTCTGGAGGCGCGCTTCGAGGAGTTTGTGCTGGCGAACAAGTCCGTGAATCGCGAAGAGTATCAGGCTCGTCTGGAACTCGAACTGGGTGTTATTATCCAGATGGGTTTTCCGGGTTACTTTCTGATTGTTCAGGACTTTATCAACTGGGGAAAGCGCAAGGGCATCCCGGTGGGACCGGGCCGTGGCTCGGGCGCCGGCTCTCTGGTGGCCTATGCGCTCGCGATTACCGATCTGGATCCGATTCCGTATGGCCTTCTGTTCGAGCGATTCCTGAATCCGGAGCGCGTGAGCATGCCGGACTTCGATATCGACTTCTGCCAGAATCGCCGCAGTGAGGTGATTCGGTATGTTGAAGAGAAATATGGTCAGGACAATGTCGGCATGATCATCACGTATGGTCAGTTGAAGGCGAAAGCGGTGGTGCGCGATGTGGCGCGCGTGCTTGGACTTTCGTTTGCCGACAGCGACCGCCTGTCGAAGCTGATCCCCGAGGAGGTGGGGATCAAACTGTCGCAGGCTTACGAGCGCGAGGCGCGTTTGCGGGAAGCAGTCGCGGAAAACGAGACCAACGAGTTTCTGTACAATATCGCGCTTGCACTTGAAGGAAATAACCGGAACCTTGGTATTCATGCAGCAGGCGTTGTTATCTCACAGGATAAACTCTGGGAATATGTACCTGTATTGCGTGGCGCCGACGGTGAATTGATCACGCAGTTTGCTAAAAATGAGGTCGAGCAGGCTGGTCTTGTGAAGTTCGACTTTCTGGGTCTGAAGACCCTCACGGTGATCGACGACGCGATACGTCTGGTGAATCGCGAAAAGTCGCCAGACAAGCAGCTGGACTTCAGGCGAATCTCGTTTGACGACCCGAAGGTCTATGACACCATCAAGTCAGGAGAGACCACGGGTATTTTCCAGATGGAGTCCAGTGGTTTCCAGCGCCTGATGCGTCAGCTGAAACCGGATTGTTTTGAAGATGTGGTAGCGGCGGTGGCCCTGTATCGCCCGGGCCCCCTGGGTTCCGGTATGGTAGAGCAGTTCACGGACTGTAAACATGGCCGCCGTGAAGTGGTGTACCCGCACCCGTCGCTCGAGAAGATTCTGGCTGAGACGTACGGCGTGATTGTGTACCAGGAGCAGGTCATGCAGGTGGCGCAGATCCTTGCGGGTTACACGCTCGGGGGTGCCGACCTGCTGCGGCGCGCCATGGGTAAAAAGAAGCCGGAAGAGATGGAGAAGCAGCGGGCCACCTTCGTGGCGGGTGCAGCCGCCAATCAGGTCTCCGCTGAAAAGGCGAACGAGGTCTTCAACCTGATGGAGTACTTCGCCGGGTATGGATTCAACAAGTCGCACTCGGCCGCGTACGCGGTGCTTACGTTTCAGACCGCGTACCTGAAAACACACCATCCGACTGAATTTTATGCGGCGTTGATGAGTAACGACGCCAGCTCTACCGAGAAGGTCGTTCGTTACATTGTGGATGCCCGCAGTCGTAACATCCGCGTTCTACCGCCGGATGCGAATTTTTCTGATCACACCTTCAGTGTGGCCGAAGGGGCGATCCGCTTCGGATTCAGTGCGATCAAGGGCGTGGGTTCGGGTCCCATTGAAGCGATTATTGAGGCGCGCAAAGAGAAGCGATTCTCTTCGCTGACGGATTTCTGTGAGCGGGTGGACGGCAAACGGTGCAATCGACGTGTGATTGAAACGCTGATCAAGTGCGGCTCACTGGACTCTCTTTACCCAGGTGCCGCGCAGATTCCGAGTCCTTCGCTTTCGCAGATTGGCAAGTGGCGTGCTTCCCTGTTTGGAGCACTTGATGGGGCGGTCGAGCGTGCACAGCAGAATCAGCGCGATCGCGAATCAGGACAGGCGAGTTTCTTCGATCTGTTTGGTGGCGGTGGAGCAGCCAGCGGAGTTGGCGATCCTGCTGACGTCTTTCCCGCGGACGTCAAGGCGTGGGATGCCCGAACCGTGTTGCAGTACGAGAAGCAGCTGCTGGGTTTTTACGTCTCCGGTCACCCGCTGGATCAGTATCGCAACGAGATTCACCGGTTTACCGACTGCAGCACTGCCACCATCGAGTCACAGCGCAACCGGGCCGAGGTACGAATGGGGTGCGTCATTACGGCGCGCCGCGAGCGCCCCGCCAAGAATAGCGATGGCCGCGTGGCGTTTCTGACTCTGGAAGATCACTGGGGAGAGATCGAGGGCATCGTGTACCCGAAGGCCTATAATGAGGTCGCTTCGTGGCTGGACAGCGATGAACCGTTGCTGGTTCAGGGGACGGTTCGCGTAGACACCGACGCAGATGGCGAAGCCCAGCTCCGCAAGGTCATCATTGAGCGCCTCATGCCCCTGTGGCAGGCTCGTACGGAAGCGGTCTCCCGAGCCATGCTCCGCATTGATGGAGAAGGTTTTGATGCATCAAGTCTGGAGAAGTTGTCGGTGATGGTGGAGGAGCATCGCGGTACCTGTAAACTGTCTGTGCTCTTGCGGTATGGGGCCGCTGATGTTGAACTGACGCTGCCCCCGGATGTGATGATCTCGGCGTCGGACGAGCTGGTTGCTCGTGCAGTGGCGTTGTTCGGCGACGACGCGATCGTCTTTTCGTAGCGCGCTGAAAAGCGGGTGCGCCACAGGGGAGTGTCTCGCAAAAGCCGGTTATGTGCGGCGACAGGTGCGCTTGACATCGACGGCGCAGCGGGTGAGAGAGTCGAGGCGTTGAAGCTTCAGGGCTACAACCGCCCGACATCAAGGAGTGCCCGTGTCTGTGCCGACCATTCTCATTGCCGATGATAATCCGGATATCCGTTCGCTTTTGAGCGCTTTTTTTTCGGACTTCGAGTGTGAGCTCGTGGTGGCAAAAAACGGTGAGGAAGCGCTGGAATCGGTGATTGTCGAGATGCCCGATCTGGTGCTTCTGGATGTGATGATGCCAGAAGTGAACGGTTGGGAGGTGTGCAAGTACATCAAGGAGCGCGACGCGTTGCGCGATATTCCGGTGCTGATGCTGACCGCGATCGGGCCCAACCTGAACAGCCTGACGAGCCCTCTGTATGGAGCCGATGCCTATCTGGACAAGCCGTTTGACCTTGGTCAGCTCGAAGAGACGGTTCGTCAGTTGCTGGGTGCCGACGTACTGAAGCGCAAAGTCTAGCCATCTTGCGGTCAGTAGTTGACGCACGCAGCGGTAAGCCAGAGGTGGCGGAGAACTGACCGCATGTACCTTAAGTGGGCGGGATATTTCGCGAGCGGGCCGTCGAGTGCATCGATGATGGAAGGTCGGCCTGCGGGTTGTGTGGTTGTTCGACGACGTTTCAGAACCCGAGCGCGGTGTAGTCGACCGTGACCGGAGTTGTTCCGCTGGCATCGTCAATCAGGACTTGCCATCGCGCGGCATCGTCGTCGGCAAAGCCCGCGAAGCCGATGCTGACACCATAGTTATCCGGCACGCCCTGGCACTCGTAGACGATGATGCGTGACCCGTCGGGGATCTCGCGTCCGAAGTCGATGACCATTCCGCCATCGGCGAGGCTGTACCAGTGCGAAGGTGATGCTTCGACATCGCAACTTCCGTTTGAACTGAACGGAGCGCCGAGCGCCTGGCTGGTATCGGTGGCGTTGTTGCGAATACCGGTGTCGCGATAGAAATCGGTGACGCTTCTGGCAAAGACCGATGAGCCCCCGGGCAGAACAAGCTCGACGGCGTCAATATCGGGTCCGGGGTGTGAGCCGGTGGTCGGCGACCCGAAGTCGTAAATCCACAGATAGCGGGGTTGTGGGCGCTCGGGTGTGGGGTCAGGTTGTCCGCCGCCGTCGGTCTGTCCGCCGGTATCTGTTGGTATGCCGGCGTCCGTTGTCGAGCTGGGGACTTCACACGTGGGATCGACATCGGTGTCGCAGTCGTCTTCGAGCTCACACGCGGTGACGATGACGAGGGTGGCAAGCAGGGCGCCGATGCGAAGCAGTGGGGATTGACTCATGGGGAGCCCTCCGTTTAGGGGCGTAGTCCACAAAGGATGAGCGACACGGTAGCCGTGTTCTTCAACAGGTGTCAATCCGCGACCCGGCGCACATCACCGGGAGTCACAGGAACGTGGCTGGAGGCGATTCGATGAGAGGAGCGCAGTGGCGTGCGATAGGGTTTCTGGTGTCGGCGCTTTTGTGTTCGGGCTGCGGCGGCGTGCAGTCTGGCGATGAACAGCAGTATACAGAGGCTGCCGAGGAGGCGTGGATGCTTGCGGAGCGGCAGTTTTCGCGGAATGACTATGAGGGGGCTCGGCTGCGATACACGGACCTGTACACGCAGTTTCCGTACAGCCAGTATGCGGCGTTGTCCGAGTTGCGCGTTGGCGACTGCTATTATGGCGAGCGCAGCTACGAGTTGGCACGCTCCGCCTATGACCGGTTTGTGCAGTTTCATCCGACGCATGAGGAGGTACCGCGAGCGGCCTTTCAGGTGTCGATGAGCTACGTGAAGCAGGTGCCCGGGTCGTTTGTGCTGATGCCTCCGAATTACGAGCGTGACCTGACGCAAGCGCGCAACGCTTATCTGGCGCTGGGTTCATTTTTGCGTTCGTATCCGGGCTCGGATCATGTCGAAGAGGCTGCGGCGGAGCTGCAGCGAATGCAGGACGTTCTGGTGGAGCACGAACTGTATGCGGCGAAGTGGAATCTGCGACACGAGAACCCGCTGGGTGCTGCTCGGCGTGCGATGTATGTGGCGGACTCCTATCCCGATGCGACGCGCATGCCGGATGCATTGTTCCTGTACTCCCGCGCGATGCTGGAACTTGGCGACGTGGATCAGGCGAGCGCAGCGCTGCGTCGTCTTCGTGACGAATACGGGGGAACAGAGGCGGGGGAGGCTGCCCGTGACTGGCTGCTGGAGTACGGATTGTGAGGGATGATCTTTGCAGGGCGGTGGAAAAGGTCAAAAGAGGCAGGGTCGCAGGGGTTTCCGTACTTGACACCCGGTGTTCGCTCATTTAGTGCTCGCTCCCCCGCACACTGCCCGGTCTGGCCAAAGGCTGAAGGTGCAGCGACGCGGGATTGATAACTGGAAGAGAAGGGGCTGCATTCGCGGCTCTGGTTCGGAATGACCGCTTGCGTCGTAGATCAAGCCTATGAAGACCGTCAGCATCAACAAAGAGACCGCTAACCGTGAATGGCTCGTCGTGGACCTTGAAGGTCAGACGGTCGGCCGCGCTGCTGCCCGCATCGCAGCAGTGCTTCGCGGCAAGCACAAGCCCAGCTACACCCCCCACGCCGATGCCGGCGACTTCGTCGTTGCGATCAACTGCGACAAGGTGGTGTTCACGGGCAACAAGCTGCAGGACAAGCTGTACTACCGTCACAGTCACCACCCGGGTGGTCTGACGGAGATGACGGCCGGTCAAATGCTCGATCGTCATCCGGAGCGGGTGATGATGCTTGCGGTCAAGGGCATGCTCCCCAAGAACCATCTGGGTCGCGAAATGCTCAAGAAGTTCAAGGTCTATACCGGCGCCGAGCATCCCCACGCTGCACAGCAGCCCAAGGTTCTTGAGCTCGCCTGAGATTTTACACGTCCGTCTGAGGAGTTCCTGAATGTCCACCGAGTTCCGCGCCATCGGTCGTCGTAAGTCTGCGACCGCCCGTGTTCGTATCCGCCCCGGTAGCGGTCAGATCGTTGTTAACAAGCGTGAAGTCGCTGAATACTTCGGTCGTCCCACCGCCGTGATGGTGCTGCGTCAACCGCTCGTCGCTACCGAGCTGGTCGACAAGTACGATGTGTTCGTTAACGTTCGGGGCGGTGGACTTAGCGGTCAGGCCGGTGCTGTTCGCCACGGTATCTCGCGTGCCCTGCTGCTCGTTGACCCGTCACTGCGTGGCGACCTGAAGCGCGCTGGGTTCCTTACCCGCGACCCGCGCTGCAAGGAGCGCAAGAAGTACGGTCAGCGCTCGGCTCGCGCCCGCTTCCAGTTCTCGAAGCGCTAATCCCTCACACCCACAGCGATGTGGGTGCTTTGAGTGGAATCCAAATATGCCGTCCCTCTGGGGGCGGCATTTTTCGTTTTGGTACTGCGCGCCGTCGCCGGTTTTCAAGCCTGGTCATGCCATCGCCGGAAACACATGCGCGTGTTGCACCGGGGGCACTCGGCAAAGGGCATCCCATGCTCAGACGGGGAGCAGGGTAAGGTAAATCACAAAGAGTATGCAGGGACTCAGCGCAAGCGCTGCGCGCCAGGTGGACATTCCGTAGGAACGTCGGGCATAGCCGAGCACGACGTTGAACCACGCAAAGGTCGCCAGCATGGGCCCAAATACCGGAATGACTGCAAAGAGCAGGGTGATATTCGCGAGGGCATAGGCGCGCGCATGGGAACGAAGCTGTTCCGGGGCCGCTCCGGCAATCCGCAGCCCTGCATGAAAGAGAAGAAATCCAAGCACCATGCGGAAGAAGATGACGAACGGAACGGCAATCCAGGGCGTCCACAAAAGAACCTGATCACTAAATTGCCCCGTTGTATCGCTCTCTCGCAAAAGCAGCAGCATGTCTTCGCCGCTGAGGGTCATCAGCCATGCGACCTTGACGAGGTGGCCCATAAAAGCCCAGAGCAGCCCCATCCGAAGCGCAGGTCCGATAGGGCCGCGGTATTCCGCTGCGAGTGTGCGCGGTTCGGTGAGCACCGCAATGAAGGTCTTGCGCCACCCCGCAGCAAGAACGGGATCACGCACATCTTGTCGCGCTGTGACGCCAAGGGGCATGTTCTCGCGGTCAGCGCAGGCGTGACAGATGGCTCGGCCATCGGCACGGACCGTCAAAAAACGACCAGAGAACGGCAACTTGCAAGCCGAGCAAAGCGCAGCCGCGGGAAGGGATGGCTGCGCCGAGCAATAGGGTAAGGGGCTGGTTTGCGGCAGAGGCGTCACGCGGACCCGATGCGGAGCAGGAGTGGGTTCAGCGATTCTTCTTGCGGGCGGATTTGGCGACTTTGACTTTCTTGCGGAGCTTGTCGCGGTCTGGTGAGCGGCGGGTGGCATCGCTGTCACCGATCATGCGCTGTCCGGGACGCGAAAACCCGCGCGGAAGAAAATCTTCGGGGGAACCGCCGCCCTGTTGAGCGAAGGGGTTTGCACCTCCGAACAGATTGCCGAAGCCGCCGAAGGGTCCTCCGGCAGCTCCCGGTGCTCCTCCGGCGCCCATGGCGTTCATGAGGCCGCCGATGTCCATGTTCTTCATGCCACGGAGCGCATTGATCTGCTTGAATCCGGGGAGGCGGGAGAGCAGTCCTCCCTGCTGAGAGCCCATGGCTCCCATGAGCCCGCGCATCATGTCAAAGCGGCTAATGAGGTCGGTGACCTCTTCGACGTCGCGTCCCGAGCCTCGGGCGATGCGACGCTGCCGGGTGACCTGCTGCCGGACGAGCTCGGGGTGCTTTCGTTCCTGCACGGTCATGGATTGAATCATGGCTTCGATTCGCACCAGCTCCTTGTCATCGACGGTCATGCCTTCGGGCAACATGTTGCCGAACGGCATCATTTCGAGGATGTCGGTGAGTGAGCCGAGCTTCTTGATGGTTCTGATCTGATTGAGGAAGTCGTTGAGGTCGAACTCGCCGCGCAGCATTCGTTCGGCGTCGCCCTCTCGCTCACGCGCCTCTTTTTCGGTGATGACGTTTTCGAGACGTCCGACGAGCGAACGAATGTCACCCATGCCAAGGACGCGGTCTGCGAAGCCTGAGGGCTGAAAGGCCTGCAGTGAATCGAGGCCCTCGCCCATGCCGACGAACTTGATGGGCTTGCCGGTGACTTCCTTGATGGAGAGTGCTGCGCCACCGCGAGCGTCGCCATCGAGCTTGGTCATGATGAAGCCGTCGAGCTCGAGGCGGTCGTTGAACTCCTTGGCGGTGTTGACGGCGTCCTGGCCGATCATGGCGTCGACGACGAGCAGGATGTTGTGCGGCGTAACGCGTTTGGTGATCTCCTCAAGCTCCGACATGAGGAGGTCGTCAACGGCGAGCCGACCGGCGGTGTCGATGATGACCACATCGCGGCCCGTTTCCTTTGCCTGCCGGTAGGCGGTCTCGACGATGTCAGGCGGATTTCCATCCGGGTCGGCGTAGACGGGCACTTCCAGTCGTTGTCCGAGGACCTTGAGCTGGTCGACGGCGGCCGGACGATAGACGTCAGCGGCCACGAGCAGTGGCTTCCTGTTCTGGTGGTGAATAAGCCAGCGGGCGAGCTTTCCGGTGGTGGTGGTTTTACCGGCGCCCTGCAGGCCGACCATCATGATCACGGTCGGCCCGAGCCGTTCCTGAACAAAGGTGAGCGACGTGTCGACGGGCCCCATGAGGGCTTCGAGCTCATCGTGACAGATTTTGATGAAGACATCGCCAGGGGAGACGCGGACGGTCTCGCCCCTGTCTTTGACCTTGACGGTGACGACCTCTCCGAGCGCCTTATCTTTGACGTTCTGCAGGAAGCGTTTGACAACCCGATAGTTTACGTCGGCCTCAAAGAGCGCCATCCGAATGGCCTTGAGCGCCTCGTCGATGTTCTCTTCGGTGAGCTCACGCTTGCCTTCCAGCACGTTGACGGCAGACTTGAAGCCTTTTTTGACGGCATCGAACATGGCCACGGCGAACGCTCCGGCAGGTACGGTACAAAAATGCATGGGGAGAGGCAGAATCTTCGGGTGCTTACTCACCGCGTGAGTGATCGTCAACGTATCGCCGTTGACCGTGGGGCCGGAAGTTTCTAGGGTGCGCTCCGTCTTGTAGGCGCCCGAAGGAAATGGGTGCCGTGCGGAGTCCGTGGAATGATAGAGGATAGTATGCGGATATGGACGAAGAGTGCCGGTGTGCTTCTGCTTGTAGCGGCGGGTGCTCTGGTCGGTGGCTGCGAACCTACGCCTGAGTTTCTGGAGCAGTGGGCGAATACCGATGGTTCCGAAGAACGCTTTGCGGGTTACCTGCGCGATCCTTCGGTGTCTCATGAAGTCCGCGTGAAAGCGCTGGAGCTGCTGATTCGGCAGTGGTCCTACTCCACGAACATGTTCTCGGGCGGTGGGGTACTGCGCGATATGCCAGATCCGGCCGAGCGCGACGCCGTGATTCGCGAAGTTCTGCCGCTGATCACGCCCGGGCTTCGGGAAGAGCGTGGCGTCGCGAGCGTTCGCGAGGCGCTGGTGGCTCTGCGAGAAGGGACGGATACTGCGGCGGTGCACGCGGAGATCGATGCGGCTCTGGCCATCTACATCAACGAAATCTGGAGCCCTTGTCTGGTTACCTCCGGAACAGGCAGCGCCGAGGCATTGTTAAATCTGCTCCCCCCGGCGCTGGTGCTCCCTCGTTTGACGAGCATCATGCGGGAATCCACCCCAGCCGACCTCGATTGTTTTGTTTCAAACATCAACGACGTCGCCTGGTTTTCCACGAGCGCCGAACTGGCTCAGGCCTACGTGGAGCGTTACAACGCAGGCACCATCACGGACCACCCACAGGCTCGCTACACTTTTGCGGAGTACAGCGTGGAGTTCTCCGGGGTCCCCGCGATTCGCGAGTTCTATTTTACGAAGATTGCCGAGCCGACAGTCGATCCGCTGCACCTGAATTTCATGCTGGATGCGCTGGCGCAGAACCCGCAGCCAGAGGACCGCGCGCGTTACGTCACGCTTCTTTCTGTACCGAATCTCATTCGGTGGACCGCGTTCGACATGCTCATCAAGCTCGGCGGCTCCGAAGGGCTCGAGCAGGGTCTGTCGTCGCTGCCGGACAGCGGCCCCATGAACTACTACGACGGCGAAATGTTGCCCAACGGCTTCAAGCTCGCTGCCGAGAACATCGCCTGCAATCGTCCCCGTCTGTCTGAGCTCGGTGACTATGCCCGGCAGGCGTTTGAGCGTCATCTGGACGACGCCAATCAGAACAGCCGCGCCCTTTCGCTGGTGTGTCTGAAGGCCCACGGCAATGCGCAGACCGTCACGCGACTGACCGAGTGGGTCGCCGCGCTCGGCTCGGCTCCGGTGCCCGCTCCCGAAGGTTTCGGCGGTATCTCCTATCAGGAGCTCGGGGCTGAGGTGATTCAGGCCATCCAGACTCGTCTCGCGGCACCGCCTCCGGCGGCGCAGCCCGCCGAAGGCTCTCGCTGACACGAACCGCCCGAACCCACGGGCACGGAGTGGATTCGCGGTGATCTTCGCCCTCGCACGCCTCTTTGGTCGAAGCGCGCCTCGCTCTGTGAGCCGCGAAGCACTGGCTGCGATGCCCGATGAAGCGCTGATGCTTCAGTATGGACAGGGCGAGAGCAGAGCGTTCGAGATTCTTGTCGAACGACACGAACAAGCGATCTATCGCTTCATCTACCGGTCGCTGCATGATGCGGAGCGAGCTGCCGAGCTGACGCAAGACGTCTTTGTGCGCGTTATTCGCTCGGCCGACCGCTATCGAGAGTCAGCGAAGTTCACAACCTGGCTCTTCACCATCGCGCGAAACCTGTGCATTGATGAGTCTCGTCGACGCCGGCACGCGGCGGTGGCGACGCTGGATGCACCCGCGCACCGTGACTCCGACGGGGGCGACACCCTCAAGGATCGGCTGGCGGACGACAGCGCTGTAAGCGGTGGTGGCAACATCAGCCGGGAACAATTCATGAGCCGCCTGCAACAAGGGTTGCAGGCGCTGCCCGAGGAGCAACGCGAAGTGTTCCTGCTGCGTCATGTCGAGGGCATGAAGTTTGTTGAGATCGCGACCATGTTCGGAATCTCGGAGAACACCGTCAAATCGCGGATGCGCTACGCGTTGCAGCTCCTTCGTGGCTATGTGGCCGAGTTTGAAGGGCATTCCTTTGACTTTGATGATGGGGAGGTCCGCTCGGATGTCCCGTCGCGGCGAGGGTGACTCGATGATCGCTCGATTCCATAAACCTTTCCTCGATGGTGCTCGTTTGCAGCGGCCGAAAGGCAGCCTCTTTCGTCTGCCCTGCAGCGGCGCCCCCTGGGCTGAACTCCCATGAATTGCGAACAATGCCGAGATTTTCTGGTCGAGTATCTCTATGAGGAGCTCGATGACCACCAGCGGAAACAGCTGGAGTCGGCGCTTCGTGATTGTCCGGAGTGTCTGGCCGAGCTGCAGCAGCTGACGCTCACGATGCAGGCGTATCGACACCTGCCCGAGGTGGAGGTTCCGGCTCGGGTTCATCAGAATATTCTGCGCGAAGCGAGACTTCATGCCGACGTCCTGAAAGCGGCGTCCAGGCCCTGGTATGCGGGCTGGTTTATCCCGGGGCTCTCGCTGGGAGCCGCCGCTGCCGCCGCCATGATCGGGTTGCGCATCTTCGGGTCCGCACAGGCACCCTCGCTGGATGTTTTCCCCATGGACGAGATCGCGCTCGATCGCCAGGCGACAGCTCCGCCACCCATTCCCAGCGAGCCCGGGCCTGAGCTGGTCAATCCCATGCAGGAGCCTTCCGCAGAGGCGGCAATCCCCGGGCAGGGCGATCAGCTCGCAGGGTTGATGGAAGAAGAAGCGGAGGAGACCAGTACGTTGCGCGACGAGCAGCGGTTCAGGGACAACGTCAGTCCACCGCCCGCCGAGCTGCGTCAGCGCGCTGCCGGGGGAGCCGCCAGCGCCACGCGCGCCGGTGATACAGACGACTCGCTCGTCGGGCCCCGTGCCCCTTCCGGTCAGGGGCTCGGCGGAATCGACATCCCTCAGCGCGAGCCAGTGGAGCAGGCCGGTCGAGCGGACCCTTCCTCTGGCGCAGCGCCAGGGATTTCTGGTGGGGCCGCCGCAGCCCCCGCATCACGAGAGCCCTCCCCCATGCCGGCCCCGGCGCCAGCGCCAACTGCTGTGCCCATGCCTGCTGCTGCGCCCGACGCTGTGGCAGCGGGCGAGTCGGCTGGTTCTGCGATGCCTCAACAGCCAGCCGCAGCAATGGCTGCGCCGTCTGCCGCCTCGGCTGTTCCTGTGCCAGGCCAGGCAGCCCCCGCCTATGGCGAACAGGACTGGTCGCGACCGTCGGGTCTCGTCGGGTCGAGCGGTGAGGGCATGTCGCCGTTTTCGGACGCGATCGTGACGACGGAATCCGAGTCGGATTCGGGTGAAGTCTCCAACCGACGGGAGCGCGAACGCCGCAATCGACCGAGCCGTTATCAGGAGGTGGCACCGGCTGAACCTGCCTCTCCGACCGAAGACGCGCGGCCATCGTCTGAATACAACCTTGATTCGGTCGTGTCAGAGCCGGTCTCCGCAATAGCGGGTGAACGCGGGCAGGCCGCAGGCGAGGCGCAGCGCGCAGACCTTCCGTCGCTCATCGCGCTGGTAGAGCGTGGACAATACCGCTCCACGCTCGACGGCTTTCAGTGGCTTGTCGCTACGCAACCCTCGGCGCTGGCCTACTACTGGTATATTCGGGCCGCGCTGGGTGCCGGGCAACGCAGTCTTGCGCAGCAACTGCTCGACATCATGCGACGTGATTACCCGACCGATGCGCTGACGCCGAGCGCCGAGCTGCTCGTGGTGCCGCCGCCGGCGTCGGCTCCTCCCGCTTCAGATGAATGATGAGTTTTCTTTGTCGGCGACGTGCAGAGATACATTCCGCCCTGCAAAGCGTTATACTGTGGTCAATTGTGGTTCAGAGAGGCTCGGCAAGCAGTTCTTCGATGCCGGCTTCGATAAGCGCGGGGTGAGTGCGTCCTTGAAAGACACGGCGAATGCGCCCGTTGCGATCCAGCAGCATCACGCGCGGAATCCGCCGCGCCCCAAACTCGGTGCCCACACGACCGTTCCCCATCAGGACATCGAAGGTGTACCCGTAGCGCTCCACGAAGGCAGCGACTTCGCTATCGCGGGTATCTTCGACGGGGTCGAGGTTGACACTCAGAATGCGAAGCTGGTCGGCGGGGAAGCGCTGGTAAAAAGACTGCACATGGGGCATCGAATCGCGGCACGGCCCACAAAAGATGGCCCAAAAATCGAGCAGCACCACTTTTCCGCGCTGCGTCGCCAAATCCACGGTACTACCATCGCGCAACAGGCGGAGTGAAAACGGTGGTGCCTGAGTTCCTACCATCGCATCCGACAGCCCCTCGGACCCCAGCACAGGTCGACAGCTCATGGAAGAGACTGTGCCGGACATCAGGAAGACAGCCAGAACCATATGAATCCAACGAACGAACATCGTGAACCCGGGTACCAGAACAGTCGCAGGGCGGTCGTACGCCCCGACGGGTGCTGTGGCATGGTCCGGAGTGCACCGCAACAGGTGTGGGTCGGCGTGGTGCTGAGCCTGGTGCTGTCCATGCTCCCGGGTTGTACGAAGGAGACGAGTGATACGCCGGATGCGGGCGGCTCGGGCGATGTTGAAGAAGAGCAGATCGTGACGGTTCCGGTGGAGGCCGCGCCTGCGACTCGTGTCGATATGCAGCGGACGGTCGCGGGGAACACCACCCTGCGAGCGTCTGAGGAGATCACCGTCGTGAGCGAGATCGCCGGTCATGTGCGATCGGTCGAAGTGGAGGCCGGCGATGTGGTGACTCGTGGTCAGGTCGTGGCCAGAATCGAGAACGCCGATGTCGCGCTCACCATTCGCACAGCGCAACAGAGTGTCGGGCGGTTTGAGCGCGAGCTCGAGGCGCTTCGCCCGCTTTATGACCAGGGGTATCTGTCGCGGCAGGCGTTTGAGGAGACCGAGTTTCAACTGACCACGGCCCGCAACGACCTGGAGCGCGCGCAACAGACGGCCGGTACTCAGGTGGTGCGGTCGCCTGTCGATGCGGCCGTCACCGAGCGTCGTGTAACGCCGGGCGCCGTGGTGACACCGAATCAGGCGTTGCTGGTGCTCTCGACCATTGAGTCGCTCGAAGCGCATATCTCCGTTCCGGAGCGTGAGCTTCTGACATTGCGCGAGGGGCAGGCGGCCGTGCTCAGAATCGACGCGCTGGCGAGCCGCGAGGTCGCTGGCGAGGTGTTACGGATTGATCCAGTGGTTGATCCCACGACGGGTACCGTAAACGTTCGGGTGCGCGTTCTGGGTGGGACCGAGATTGAACCAGACCTTCGGCTGCGGCCCGGCATGTTCACGAATGTCAGGATTACGACCGATGTGCACCCGGGTGTGGTGTCGATCCCCAAGCGCGCCATCCTGTATGAAGGCGAAACGCCTTATGTTTTTGTGCTGCGCGACACCGTGGAGCTGCCTGAAGGCTCCGGGGACGCCGCTCGTGGTCCGACCGAAGGATTCCGGGTACAACGAGTGGTCATTGAGACCGGCTACGATGACGCCACGATGGTCGAGGTGCTGAGCGGCATCGCAGAGGTCGACCGTGTGATCGTCGCTGGTCAGAATGGCCTGGACCCTGACTCTGTGGTCACGGTGAATGACGCTTCGGAGCTGCCGGGAAGTGGCACGACGCCTGATGCGCTCGCTCCGCATGCCGAAACCGAGCCATCGTCAGCGCAAGCCGCTGAAGCCTCTGGTGCGGCACGTTCGGAAGAGGGCTCGTCGCCATGAGCACGGTGGACCCGGAACAGAGCGACTCATCCACGCCGCCGACAGTGGCAGCTCTGGATGAACCGGAAAGTGACGACTCCGGGCCGGACGTCACAGGTATCCTACCGGAATCCCCACCGGTCTCGCAGCGTCGTACACGCGGCAACTGGCCTTCTTTTGCGGTCGATCGCCCTGTCGCCACGCTGATGCTCGTGGTGGCCGTCGTGGTCTTTGGCTGGGTTTCGCTTCAGCAGTTGCCCGTCAACCTCATGCCCGAGTTGAACTATCCTACGCTGACGGTGCGTACCGAATACGCAGGGGCTGCACCCGAGGAAGTGGAAGACGAGATATCGGACCCCATTGAAGAGCTGGTCGGAACGGTTGAAGGCATCGTCTCGGTGACGTCGGTATCACGAGCGGGCAGCAGCGACGTTCAGCTTCAATTTCAATGGGATACCGATCTTGATCTCGCATCCCAGAAGGTGCGGGAGCGCGTCGCGCTCATTGATTTTCCCGACGCAGCCGACCCACCGCTGATTCTTCGGTTTGACCCGACGCTGGATCCGATCATGCGCCTCGCGGTCAGCGGAGACATCCCGCTGCGGCAACTGCGCCACTACGCCGAAGAAGAGCTGCAGCCTGCGCTCGAGAAGATCGATGGGGTCGCGCTGGTGCGGGTGCTGGGGGGCGAAGAAGAAGTGATCCGTGTGGCGATTGACGAAGGCCGGCTGCAGACCTTCGGGCTGGACATCAGCGCCGTCGGTGATCGGCTGACGGCCGAAAACGTCAATGTGGCCGGTGGCGTGTTGTACGACGGTGAAATTGAGTACCTCGTGCGCACACTCAACGAGTTTGAGTCGCTGGACGAGATGCGCGACCTCGTGCTGGCCATGCGAAACGGCGCGCCGATTCGACTTCGCGACATCGGAACGGTGGAACGCACGGTCCGCGAGCGCACGGTGGTGACCCGAGCGAACGGAAACGAGAGCATCGAGCTCGCCATCTTCAAAGAGGCCGACGCGAACCTCGTCGAAGTGGCCGAGGCCGTGAAGGTTGCCCTGTACGGTCCCGGCATGGCGCCTGAAACGCCAGAGTTGGCTGGTTCAGAGGGCTCCGCTGGGCAGGGCGGCGGTGAGGCTGACCGGGTTACTTCGGGCTCTGGCGCGGCGGATGGCTCGACCGCTGCGGCGGAAGGCTCCAGTGCCGGCGACGGCTCAGGCGATCCCGGTGCTGACGCTGGTGGGCAGGCAGGCGAGGGCAGACCCGGTGGCCCGGGTCGCACGCCACCCATTGCGTCACTCGCGCCTGACGGAGTGCAGATTCTGACGCTCACCGACCAGTCCACCTACATTCGCGCTGCGATCGCCGAGGTGGGCAATACCGCCTTCACAGGAGCCCTCTGGGCGATCCTGGTTCTGTTGCTCTTTCTTCGGAATGGGTACGCCACGGTGATCATTGCGCTGGCCATTCCGCTGTCGGTGATTGCGACGTTCGCGCCTCTGCGCATGATGGGCGTCTCGCTGAATATCATGTCGCTGGGCGGACTTGCGCTGGGCATCGGCATGTTGGTCGACAACGCGATCGTGGTGCTCGAAGCCATTTTTCGTTGTCGTGAAGAGGGCGACGATCCACGTCGTGCGGCCATTCGGGGAACCGCCGAAGTGGGGGCTGCGGTAGTGGCTTCCACCATGACGACGGTCGCGGTTTTTGCGCCGATCGCCTTCGTCGATGGTGTGGCGGGACAAATGTTCGGCGATCTGGCGCTAACGGTCGTGCTCTCGTTGCTCGCATCGCTTGTGCAGGCGTTGTTCGTGGTTCCGATGATGTCGGTGCTGCCTGTGCGCGTGCTGTCGGCGGGTTCGATTTCGGGCAACCTGCGATCGCGCGTGGTGGCGCCGTGGGGTTCGGTGGCGACAGCTCGTTCGGATGCCGCCGGTTTGCGCGCCTGGTGGGTTCGTGTGGGTGTCGCTGCCAGGCTCTCTCTGGGCCTGTTCTGGGTTGCCCTGTGGCCAATGCTGGTCGTGAGGGGCGTAGCGGCCGCAGCCCTCGAGCTCACGTCGCGGCTGCTCTGGATGCTGCTTCTGGTGCTCGCCTGGGGCGCTCATTATACCGGCGTCGTCACGGCGTTTCTGCTCCGGTGGAGCATCGGACTCGTTCTTGCGGCGTTCGCCTGGGGGTTCCGGTACGTCGAGCGAGCCTATCGCCTGATGCTCGCGCTATCGGTCCGCAATGGCTGGGCCATACTGCTTGCCTGTGGCGCGCTCATCTGGATGACCGTGCAGGTGGTTCCGCGTCTGGGAACACAGCTCATCCCGGAGCTGCATCAGGGTGAGTTCACCGCGATCCTTCGTTTGCCGGTGGGTACGCGGCTGGAACAGACGGTCGCGGTGGTAGCGTCGCTGGAAGACCAGCTGACGGCGAATCCGACCATTGCACGTGTGGCCAGCTTTGTTGGCCGTGACGAAGACAGCCTGGAGACCTCGGATCAAGGCGAACACTACGCCGAGCTCACGATTCAGGTGGCGCCTTCTGACGATCTGATCCTCGCCGAAGAACAGGCCATGCAGGCCGTACGCGAAGCAGCGGCCCGTGTCCCGGCGCTATCGAGCGAGCTCATACGTCCGACGCTCTTCTCGGTTTCGGCCCCGGTTACGATTGAGGTACGCGGGTATCGACTGCCGGCACTAAAAGCCACGGCTGACCGGATTGTGGAGCGGTTACAGGGCGTTGCAGGTGTCCGTGATGTGCGTTCCAGCATCGGGCGTGGCTTCCCTGAAGTGCGCATCTCGTTTGATCGCGAGCGTCTGGCCCTGTACGGTCTCGAGGTTCGGACCGTGGCCGAGGCCGTGCGCCGCAAAGTGCAGGGGCAGGCGGTCACCACCGTTCGGGAAGACGCTCGCAGCATTGACGTCGAGGTCGCCCTGCGCGTTCTCGATGTCTCTACCGTTGAGCAGCTCCGTGCGCTGCAGGTGGGACAGGTGACGGCCCCCGTGAACACCGCCGACGCGACCACCGCGGCTCTCTCTGGTGTGTCAGCGAGTCCATCGACTGCTCAGCCGGGCATCGTCACGCTCGGCGCGGTCGCTGACATCACCATCGCCGAGGGCCCGTCCGAGATCCGCCACCTGGACGGACAACGCGCGGCGGTCATTCAGGCGGGTACGTCGCTACTTGACCTTGGCTCGGTCACCGAGTCGCTGCTGCTCATTATCGACGACATGCACATCGAAAATGGACAGTCGATCATGCTGGCAGGGCAGGCAGATGAGATGGAGTCTGCGCGGAACAACCTGTTGTTCGCGCTCGCGCTGGCGATTTTCCTCGTGTACGTCGTGATGGCGTCCACGTTTGAGAGTCTTGTCGGTCCGCTCGTGATTCTGACGACCATACCGCTGGCGTTGATCGGTGTGGTGGGTATTCTGAGCGCTACCCAGACACCTGTCTCGGTGGTCGCTGTCATCGGTGTCATCATTCTGGCCGGAATTGTTGTGAACAACGCCATCGTGCTGGTTGACAGTATTCTGCAGCATCGGCGTGACGGGCAGGCGCTCGAGCGTGCCATTGTGGAAGCCTGTACGATCCGTCTTCGACCGGTGTTGATCACGACGCTGACGACCGTGCTTGGCCTGCTACCCATGGCATTTGAGAGCGGTGAAGGCGGCGAGATTCGGCAGCCGCTGGCGCTGGTGATCATGGCGGGTCTGACCTCGAGTACCCTGCTCACACTCTTTGTGATTCCGGTTGTGTATCGGTACGTTGGCGAAATAGCCGGCCCGCCGGCGCCGCTGCGTCTGGAGGAGTCGTGAGCCAGACCTCCAACCGCCGTCCTGTTCTGCCGACGATCGGTTGGCGCGAGTGGGTGACGCTGCCGCAGCTCGGCATTGGGTCGCTAAAGGCGAAGATCGATACGGGCGCGCGCTCGTCTGCGCTTCACGCCTTCGACATCGAGAAGTTTATTCATGAAGGTCGCCCCATGGTGGCTTTTAGCGTGCATCCCGCACAGCGAGACAGTCAACGCGTGCTAAAAGTGCATGCCGAGCTGGTGGATGAGCGTGTCGTGACCAACTCGGGGGGGCAGGCTTCGGAGAGGCCTGTAATCATCACCGATGTGGCATGGCTGGGGGTCGCCTGGCCTATCGAACTCACGCTGGTTCGACGCGATCTGATGGGTTTTCGTCTCCTGCTCGGTCGTCAGGCCGTGCGTCACCGTTTTGTTGTCGATCCAGGAGGTTCGTACCTCGGAGGTCGACCCGGCGCTCCCATGGTGCGTCCATGAAGAAAATTGGCATCCTGAGTCGTGGCTCCAACCTCTACTCCACTACGCGAATCGAACAGGCGGCGCTCAAACGAGGCCACCGCGTTCGGGTGATCGACTATTCCCGGTGCGTTCTCACCGTCGGTCCCGAAGGCGCTCACGTGTTGTTTCAGGGTGACACGCTCGACTTCGACTGGGTGATTCCTCGGATCGGAGCCAGCCAGACCTATCTGGGGACCGCCGTCGTGCGCCACTTTGAAGCCATGGGTGTGCGATGTCTGAATGGTTCCGATGCCATCTGGAACTCGCGCGACAAGCTGACCGCGATGCAGATCATGGCTCGCGCGGGCATTCCCATGCCGCGCACCAGCTTCGCTTCGCACTCGCGCGACACGTCACTTATGATTGATGGCGTGGGCGGGGCACCTGTGGTCGTGAAACTGACCGAGAGCACACAGGGTTCGGGCGTCATGCTGGCAGACACCCGGCAGACGGCCGATTCCATGGTCAGCTCCATGCGAGCCGTGAACGCGCAGCTGGTCGTTCAGGAGTTTATTGCCGAGTCAAGGGGGGCTGATATACGCGCCTTTGTTGTTGGAAATCAGGTGGTTGCAGCTATGGTGCGGCAGGCGGCAGACGGCGAGTTTCGCGCCAACCTGCACCTCGGGGGCTGCGCCAGCCGCATTCGGCTCACCCGCGACGAACGCGACATCGCCATTCGAGCAGCCCGTGCCACCGGCCTTCAGGTTGCAGGCGTCGATATCCTTCGCTCCTCGCGCGGACCGCTCGTGCTCGAGGTGAACTCCTCACCCGGCCTGGAAGGTATCGAAGATACCACGGGGGTAGACGTCGCCGAACGAATCATGGAATTCATTGAGCGCGGTGAGCTGGAGCCCTCGGACGATGTGGTCGGTGAAGGCACGCCGACGCGATCGGATACTCACTGAACCCTGTGAAGGCACGGCTGCATGTCTTTTGTATCGCTGAAACCGCACAGTCTGGTGCTTGTGCTCACGCTGGTGGCCTGTTCGCCTGCGCCCGTGCCCGGTGAAGGGTCTTCGCAAACCACTCCTCAGGTTTCGCAAGCGCCATCGGCTGGAACTACCGCCGCCCTGCCAGCAGAGGGTTCGGCCCCCCCGCTCATGCAGGTGACACCCGGTCAGGACGTGCCGCAAGTGGCCGAGCTCGACCCGGCGACCATTCCGGGTGCGCGCGCGACCGGTCCGACCCGTCAGCGACTGATGGTATGGAACGATCGAGGTGCGACTCAGGCGGAGTTCGCCGAGATCTTCAGAGATGTGCTGCGTAATCCCAATCGACGTGACCTGAGCGCCATGCTCACGGAGTTTTCCCGCATGATGTCGGCGTGGCGAGTGGAGTGGTCACCCGAGCTGATGGCCGAGCTACAGTCGTTCGCGGCGCCCGGAAACGACGCGATTTGGGCGATGGTCGATGGCCGTTACGTCCCGGCGGCTGTCGAAGCGTTGCTGGATGTGGAAGACGACGCGGCCGTGATGCGTCTCGCTGCCGCTTACTCGAATTTGCCCGGCGCGCGCGCGCTGGAGGGTCCTCGGCGACTGGCCTCACAACGCATGGCCAACCCGGCGATGCTGGAGTTTATTGAACCGCCGAAATGTCCGGTTCTGCTCGACGAACAACCACTCGGTGAAGGGCTGGTTCATGCGGTCATGCGCGGCACGCACACGCTGCGCTGCGCCGACAGCAACGAACCACCCATTCGTATCACCTTACCGTCTGGTGGAACGACCCGACTGGCCGGCGATTTGCTCCCCCCCTGAACTCGGCGCGCCTCATGCCAGTGCCTGGATTACAGCGCAGAATTGTGGAGAGGGCGCAGGAGTTAGGATTTATTTCGGTGGGATTTACACCTGCCGGACCGCTCTCTGATGCACCACATCTGGTTCGATGGCTTGAGAACGGGTTCGCCGGCGAAATGGACTACATGCATCGCCATCAGGGCTTGCGAACCGACTCTCGTGGTTTGTTACCGGGCGCTCGCACCGTGATTGCGCTCGCGGCGGCCTACCCATCCATGCGCGACGCACCCGACTGGCCCGATTCAATCGCGCGCTACGCGCTGGGAGACGATTACCACGATGTGTTGCGCGGGCGGCTGCGGCTGCTGGCAGAGTTTGTACGGGCGGAGTCGGGAGCCGACGTACACGACCGCCCCGCCGTCGATTCAGCGCCGCTGCTGGAACGCAACGTCGCCGTGGACGCCGGTTTGGGCTGGCTCGGTAAAAGTTCCATGGTCATCCATCAACAGCGAGGTTCATGGACGCTGCTCGGCGAGCTTGTCGTCGATCTCGACATCGAGCCCGACCACAGCCACCACCCAGACCGTTGTGGTCGCTGCACGCGTTGCATCGATCAGTGCCCTACCGGGGCGATCGTTGGGCCGTATCAGGTCGATGCCCGAAAATGTATCTCGTACCTGACCATTGAGCTGCGCGGTCCCATTCCACGAGGGCTTCGCAGGGCGGTGGGCAATCACCTGTTTGGCTGTGACATCTGTCAGTCGGTGTGCCCCTGGAACTCGCGCGCCGACAATGCCGTGATGCAAGAGCTGCAGGTTCGCCCCGAGGTCGCGAAAACCACGGCGGTGTCGGTGCTTCGCATGTCGCAGGACGAGTTTTCCGAGGTGTTTCGAGGGTCTGCTATCAAGCGCACGAAACGGCGTGGGTTAGGTCGAAACGCCGCGGTGGTGCTGGGGAACAGCGGTGACCCCGACATGGTTCCACTGCTGACGCAGGTGCTCGCGACACACGAAGAGCCATTGGTGCGCGGTCACGCCGCGTGGGCGCTGGGCATGCTCGACACGGGCTCTGCGCGCGCGGCTTTGCGACAGGCTTGCGCCCGCGAACAGGACTCCTACGTTGGCGAGGAGATTCGA
>Ga0169931_10001887_pt1 | contig 34567 bp, 30 predicted proteins | sample Kivu_15m_20L_FD_129675 | JGI IMG/M metagenome (GOLD analysis project Ga0169931, IMG submission 129675) | Freshwater microbial communities from Lake Kivu, Western Province, Rwanda to study Microbial Dark Matter (Phase II) - Kivu_15m_20L... | ecosystem: Environmental > Aquatic > Freshwater > Lake...
AGCGGGTGAAGGGAATCGAACCCTCGTCTCAGGCTTGGGAAGCCCACATTCTACCATTGAACCACACCCGCGACCAAAAATACGGCCGTTGCTATAGTCCGGGGTCCGGCGGGTGGCAACGCAGTTTTGCCCGGATCGCTGTTTCGGGCTCAGCGGGTTCCGGACGGGGTCGGCCAGCGGTTGACTTGCCGGGGCCGCATCATAGCCTCGCGTTCAATCTCAACTCCGAACTCTTCCTATGGCCGCTCCCGCAAAATCCGCCGACACCAAAGCCGTTGCCGAAACCGAGCCCAACAAGCTCTCCGCCACCAAGTCGCGCGACTTGGAAACGGCCATCTCCACCATCACCAAATCGTTTGGCGAAGGTGCCATCATGCGTCTCGGTTCGCAGGTTTCCCGGCCGATTGAGGTGATTCCGTCCGGTGCCTTGGCGATTGATCTGGCTCTCGGGGTCGGCGGTGTGCCACGTGGCCGGATCGTCGAGATCTACGGTCCGGAATCGTCCGGCAAGACAACGCTGATGCTGCATCTCATCGCCAATGCCCAGAAGGCGGGCGGGGTGGCGGCGTTCATCGATGCGGAGCACGCCCTTGATCCGGCCTACGCCAAAAAGCTCGGCGTGGATCTCGACAACCTGCTCGTGTCCCAGCCGGATTCCGGCGAGGAGGCCCTGACCATCTGCGAAACGCTCGCCCGTTCCAACGCGCTCGACATCATCGTGGTGGATTCGGTCGCCGCGCTCGTGCCCAAGGCGGAGCTCGAAGGCGAGATGGGCATGGCCACGATGGGCATGCAGGCCCGGCTGATGTCGCAGGCGCTCCGCAAGCTCACCGCCATCCTCAACAAGGCCAAGACCACCTGTCTCTTCACCAACCAGCTCCGCGAAAAGGTTGGCGTGATGTTCGGCAATCCCGAGACCACACCCGGTGGCAAGGCGCTCAAGTTCTACGCCAGCGTGCGCATCGACATCCGCCGCAAGGACGCCATCAAGGATTCCGCCGGCACCGTGTTGGGCAATCATGTGAAGGTGAAGATCGTGAAGAACAAGGTTGCGCCGCCGTTCGCGGAGGCGGAGTTCGACATCATCTTCAACCACGGCATCGACAAGGAAGGCAGTGCGCTGGATGTGGGCATCGAAACCGGGGTGGTCGAAAAGAAGGGTGCGTGGCTACAGTTTGCCGGCGAACTCATCGGCCAGGGCAAAGACGCCGCCCGCAAGGCGCTCGTGGAAAAGCCCGATCTGATGAAGAAGATCATCGATGCGATTCTCGCCAAGAAGGCCGGCGCCGCAGCCGCAGGGGACAAGCCGGAGAAGGCTGAGAAGCCCGAGAAATCCAAAGGGTGAACCCAACGCCGGACGAGTTCTGGAATGCCTGGCACACGGAGCCGACGCTGCGCGAGTTGGCCGAGCGCTGGCTGACCCAACCGGCCGGAGAGTGGACGGCGGACGCGGAGGACCTTTACCGGCTCATTGACCACGATCCGGACCGGGCCCTGAAGGTGATCTTCTGCGCCGCCCAACTGACCTCCGAACCTCTGATCTTGGCCAACCTCGCCGCCGGGCCGCTGGAAGATTTCCTTGGCCGGCACGGCGAACAGTATCTCGACGTGTTCCATGCGCTGGCCTTGCGGGAGCGGCAACTGCGCGAAGTCCTTGATGGTGTCTGGCAGGGCTCGATGCCCAAGCGGGTTTGGCACCGGATTGAAATTCTGCGTCAGGGAGCCTTCCGATAATCCGGCGCTCTGGAGAGCACCACGATTCAGACTTCGGCCAGCGGTTCCAGCGGTTTCCGCTTCTCGACCCGAAGGCGGTTTTGTTCGGCGAGCGCGGCGAGGTGCTCCGACTCGGGTAACGAACTGTCGGCGAGCTTGGCATTCAAGCGGGCCAACGTCGCGTCAAGGGCAGCGTTGCGCAGCCGCAGGACCACATCGGCGAGCTGCTTTTCCGGTTCGGGAATGGCCCGCTGTTCACTCGCACATTCGGTGATCAGCGAGCGGGCGAACTCATCGCTCTCGAAATGGGAGATCAGGCCGGCGACGTCGGTGCCCAGTGAGAAGTGAACCGCCGCAATCTGCTTCACGGTCGGGTGGGCGACCCAATTGGGATCCAACCGTTCCGCCACGAAGTGAGAATGCTCGGGCGAGCGCAGCAGGAGCTTGAGCAGCCACAGCTCCGCGACTGATGGACGAGACAGCGGCTCCGATTCATCGGGCTCCGTCAGCGGCGGCTCTTCGGCGGAGGCCGGATCCGGTGCCGCGTTCAGGCGAGCCTTGCGAAACTCGGTGCGCACCGAGTCCACGTTCACGCTCAGGCGCTGCGCGGTCTTCTGGGCGTAAGTGTCCAGCAACACCGCATTGCCAGTTTTGTTCACGGCTTCGCCCATCGCCCGCACGACCGTCATCCGGCCGCGATCGGTCGCGGTGTCGTTCTCCAGTGACAGATGCTTCAGCAGAAAGTCGAAGTAACCCTCGGCGCGGTTAAGGATGCCGCGAAACGTCTCCGCGCCGTGGGCCTTGATGTAACTGTCGGGATCGTCCGGTGCCGGAACACTGGCGACACGGACGGCCAGCCCGGAACCCAGCAGTCCGTCGAACGACCGGATGCTCGCGTTGCGGCCGGCCTTGTCGCCGTCGAAGCACAGCACCACCTCGTCCACGTAACGCTTGATGATCCGCGCATGGTCCGGCGTCAGCGCGGTGCCCTGGGGCGCCACGACATGCTTCAGGCCCGCGCTGTGACAGGCAATGGTATCGAGCTGCCCTTCGCAGACGACCGCATGACCGACGTCGAGGATCGCGCGCTTCGCCTTGTCGAGCGCGTAAAGCACGCGACCTTTGATGAAGATCGGGGTCTCGGGCGAGTTGACGTATTTCGCGGTCTTCTCGTCGCCCTGCAGGATTCGCCCGCTGAAGGCGATCACGCGCCCCTGCTCGTCGCAAATTGGGAACATCAGCCGCCCGCGGAACCGGTCGTAGTGACGGCCGGTGTCCTCTTTCTTGACGATGAGGCCGGCCTGCTCGCACAGGTCCAACGGAAGGCCCATCGACTTCGCCCAGTTCACCGTGTCGTCCCATGAATCGGGAGCGGCCCCGATCCGGAACTCCTTCACCGCGTCGGGTGAGACCCCGCGCCGGGCGAGGTAATCCCGGGCGATCTGGCCCGCGGCCTCGTTGGCCAGACAGTTCTGCCAACGCACGCAGATGGCCTCGTGAAGCTTCAGCAGGGAATCCTTGAGTCCGCGCACCTGCTGGGCCGCCGGGTTGTCCTCGAACTCCAGCGGGATGTGCGCGCGTTCCGCCAGGCGCTGGACCGCTTCGGGAAACGTGATGTTCTCGTAGTCCATCACGAACCGGAACACGTTGCCGCCCTTGTGACAGCCGAAGCAGTGGAAGATCTGCTTGGCCGGATTCACGTTGAAACTGGGCGACTTCTCCTTATGGAACGGACAGAGCGTGACGAAGTTTGCGCCCGCCCGCTTCAGCGGCAGGCTTGCCCCGATCACGTCCACGACGTCACTCGCGGCGCGAACCCGTTCGATGAAGGAATCGGAGAAAAGCGGCATGGCGCGGCCAAGAAGATTGCCGAAAACGCCCGCCCGGAAAGCACGAAGCGCGGGCATTTTGCCCGCGCCGCACGGTCAGGCCGGTGGCCTGATCAGTTGGCCTTCAAGCCATCCAAAATCGCCTTGAGCTCGTCCGCCGAAAGCTTCTTGAGCGCTTCCTTTAGCTGATCAGGAGTCAACGCCGTCGGGGCGGGCGCTGTGCCGCCACCGGAGGCGGGAATCTTGTCCAATTCCTCGGCCGTCCAAGCATCGGTGCGACCCGCAGTTTCACCCAAGACGGCCTTCACCTGTTCGGCGGTCACACCGCCGGCCTTGTTGCCCCAAGAGTTGCGGACGTAGGTCAACACGTCGGCGATCTCCTGTTCGGTGAGTCCGGCCGGGTTGTCCGCAGTCTTGAGCCAAGGGTTCATGGCATTACCCTGATACACTTGGCCGGAAACCTTTACCGGTCCCTGCATGCCGTGGGCAACAATCCGAATCATGCGATTCGGACCATCCGCCAAAACCCAATCGGAACCAGTCAGTGGAGGAATGTTCAGCGAGGGATTGCCATTGCCGTCGGCCTGATGGCAGGCGACGCAACTTTTGCCATACGCGATCAGACCGGCCTTCTTCTGTGCGTCCAGCGGATCGGCCGCCGCACCGCCGCCCACCACCTTGGCCGGACGTCCATACGGAAGCTCACTGAATTCGTTGCCGTCGAAGCGCCCGCTGTATGTGCCGACGTAAAGGCCACCCCAGAGCAGCAAACCGACGCTGCCGGTGAGCAAAACCGAATTCAGGAGACCGAAGCCGGAACGGGAATGCGGATTCATCACTTGGCTTCCTCCTTCGCAGGCAGGTGGGCTTCCGGAACTTCCGCACTGGAGCCCAAACTTGCCAGATAGGCGGCCAATTGCCGGGCCGCCGCCTTGGGCACCATCTGCCGTCCCGATTCACCCGTTGCGAGTGCCCCCGCAACTGGCTCTCCAGTGACCGTCCGAACCTCGAACAGGTAAGGTGCTCCTTCGCAGGTGGAGTTCGTCACCACGAGGCGCGGATCAAAGAGGCGGACCAGATTGAAGCCATTCGTGCCGAGCCGTTCGCCGTAGTTGGCCAAATCCGGCCCAAGTCGGCTGGAACCGAGTTGCACCGGCTGATCGCGGAGATAATCCCGCGCCACCGAGCGGCGCTGTCCCCAGCCGCGGGCCAGATCGCTGCCGCCATTTTCAGGGCGGATCTGCTGCGTGTGGCAGGCAGCGCATCCCAGCGAGACATAAACCGCATGCCCCTGAGTGGCTTCGCCGCTGCGGGCCGGCGGATGCGTCACGACTACATTCGCAGCATTGGTGCTGAGGTCGGCGTCCAAGTTGCCCAACTGCTGTCGGGGCACGGCCACCAAGCCAAGCCACGACGCGGCCAGCGTCGCCAACACTCCAAAAAACAACAGGGGGCCGTGATTCATGGCGTCATTTGGCGGGTGCAGGCGCGGAACCGGTAATCACCTCGGCGACCAGCGTGCGACCCACCGGCAACACAAAACTGGCGACCAACAGCACAACGTTGGCGCCAAAGGCGACCTGGCCGAGCAGGAACACTGCGAGCCCGGCCGTGTGCAGACGCAGGAACGGCTTGAGCTCGGCATTGATCGAGAGCAAATCAGCCGACGTAAAGTTCAACGCCCACCCTTGTTTCCAACCGCCGATGGCATAAGCGGCCACAGCGATGACCAAACCCAAGGCGGACAGCGCCACGTGGGCATTGGCCAACGCACCATTGGGCAGCCGACGGCCCACCAGCTTGGGCACCAGCACGTAGGCCGCGGCAAAGATGGCTCCGAACACAAAGCCGAACAGCAGCAGTTCGTTCAGGGCGACTTCGAAACGGGTGAAGTGCAGAAGTTCGTTTGCGCAGCGCAGCGAGGTCAGCGCCTTGCCCAAACCGCCGAACAGGAACGCCAGCAGGGAAAACTGGGCGAATCGGCCGGCCGTGGAACCCAGCCCGAATGGACTGAGCAAATTGACGGTCGCCAGCAGAACTGGAATCGCCAGCAGCATTCCGGCGGCCACTGAAACCGTGATCACCCACGCCGGCAACGGACCGCCCACAATACCTGTTGCAGCCGTCCAGCCACCGAAAAGGGCCAGCGACCAAAAGGCGAGCGGGGCCAGTTCGGAAGAACGGAGCGAATTGCCGGTCAGCTCAGGGACATAGTGATACAGCGCCGCCAAGGCCAACGGGGCAAAGAACAGCCAGAAGCTTCCTTGGGTAAACCAACCCGCCGACAGCGCGGTCAGCACACCGCGTCCCGGAAAGAACACGGTCGTCACCAGAGAAGTGCTATAGATCCACGCGAACCACAGCACAGCCCCAAGGATGAACCATTGGGCCGGAGCGTAGCCATCGCGTCTGCAATTCGCGATGGCGGCCACCCCATTGGCGCCGACGAGAAGATAACCCAGCAGAATGATCAGCCCGAGGCTGCCAGGCAGTTCGAGTCCGGGAATTCCCGTCGAACCACCCAAAAGCAGGACCGGCACACCCGCGGTGAGGGCAAGGTTCCAAATCGCCGTTCCGAGAACGGCGGAGCCCCAGCAGGCGAGTGGCGTTTTTCCGAGATGCGCCAAGAGCCAAAGTGCGATGCCCAGGCCCCCTTGTGCAGCAGCTCCTAGCAGCAGGACATTGGCAGCGGCGGCCTGCAGGCGACCTGTGGTCGCCCATGAAAATGGCAAGCAACCCGGAGCGTGCAGCTTCAGCGACGCCAAACAGGTCAGGGCGAGCCCGACCAACAGCCAGACCAAGGCGCCAGCAAGCAGATTGAGCACTGGGCCCCGTGCAGTCTGCTCGTGCGGTTCCAGGGAAGTCGAGGTTTTCGCCGAATCGCTCATCGCGGGATCACTCGTAGGAGGGGGCCTTGGTCGAGTTTTCCAGGCGCTGAAGCAGTTTGGCCCGGCCGGCGGCGTTTCCTTCCTTCCACTCGGTGGCCATCACTTCCATGGCCTTGGCGATGGGCAGCCGGTAAACTCCGTTTTCCGCCTTCACCACGCCGTAAGCTTCAAGGCTTTGGGTGTTGGCCTGCTTGAGTTCGGTCCATTGCTGGAGGCGGAACTCACCGCGCTGGGCCGCGACCATATCGGTTTTCTCGGTGCGGACCAAATAGAGGGCAAGCACGCCGAACACGGCCAAGGTTCCCACTCCGGCGGCGAACCATGCGAGGGACTTCGTGCTTCTTTCAGAACAGCAGTTGCTCATGGCCGGTGTTTTCAGTGGTGGGCCGCCGCTTCGCCGGCCTTGGGAATTTCATGGTGAACCAACGCCTCCTTCAGACGCGGGTGCTTCTGCGGCCACGCCGGGAAGGCACGGAAGTCCCTCAACCAAGCCCATGCAAAGATGGCGACCAAACCGCCGAGGCAAAGCGGATCCCACAGTGTCAGGTGCAGGCCTTTAGGATAAAGCACCGGCATGACGTTGTAGGTCATGTCCACGTAGTGCATCAGCCATGCCCAGACAATCATCGGACCCATGACGTTGAGGCTCATCTTGCTGTCGATCCGCAGCAGCAGCAGGAAGGGAAGGAAGAAATGGCCGAACAGGATCAGGAAGCCTACGTGTTCCCACGTGCCCTTTTCCCGGAGGACATACCAGAAGGTTTCTTCGGGCATCGCAGCATTCCAGATGAGGAAATACTGGGAGAAGTGGATGTAGGCGTAAAAGACGGTGAACGCGAAGAACCACTTGCCGAGATCGTGAATGTGGTTGGGGAGAATGACCGGTTTCAGCTCCTTGCGCTGCAACCACCGCGTGATGCCGTAATACGTCGCCATCACCGTCCACATGCTGCCGGCGAAGTAATAAACACCATACATGGTGCTGAAGAACTGGTGTTGCAGCGACTTCATCAGCAGGAACACCACGACGGTGACGGTCACCGCGAAGGCGAAGATGCCCCAGCCCGCGAGGAAGCGAGCCTTGCGGGTCCAGATGGCGGCCCCGTCCTTGTCCTGCGCCACCGAATATCCGCGGAAGCTCCGCGCCATCCACGCCCAGAAACCGAAAATGCCGAGCAGCAAGATTGTGAAGCTCAGTTTGTTGAACATTACGGATTTGACCGCAAGGGACGGATCAGCCGCGGCGGTCGGCGTGAGGCTCCAGTCGGTCAGCGGTATCCACGGATGCAGCTTGCCGGTCAGCGCGAGGCCGATGATCGGCAGCAACGCCACGAACCCGTAGGGGAAGATCAGGTTGGCCATGTGCTCAGCGATTCGCATCACGGGCACGCTCCACGCCGCGTCAAACAGGTGATGGATCAGGATGAAGAACATCGAGGCCACGATCAGGCTCAATATGAACATGAACGCGGTCAGGTAGCTGTAGGCGAATTGCTGCACGATATCCGACGAATCGGGACCGCCGTGACTGTGGGCGTCGTGTCCATGCGCCGCCGGAGTTTCGGCATGCGCCGCCTGGCCAGCTGCGGCTTTGGGCGCTTCCGCGTGGTCCGCGGCGAGAACCCGTGCCGTCGTGAATGTCAGCACGCCCACGCAGGCGAGCGCGACGACCAGGCGTTTGAAGAAGAGTGAAATGTTCATGGGGTTACTTCTTCAGTTTGGCGAGTTCCGGAGCGGGCACGTCGGCCTCGAAGCCGAGGCGGCTGAGTTGCAGTGCCCGCACATAGGCGATGATCGCCCAGCGGTCTTCCGGCAAGACCTGGGTCGCATAGCCCATCATGGTGGCCTTGCCGTGGGTGATGGTGTTGAAGATTTCGCCGTCGTTCATCTTGATGATCCGCTGATCCATCAGGTTGGCGACGGTGCTCATGCCGAGCTTTTTGGTGATGCCGCCGTTGCCGTCAGCCTGGGCGCCGTGACAGGGCTGACAGTAGATGTTGTAGCGTTGCTGGCCCCGGGCGAGAAACTCGGCGGTGACCGACACCGGATTCACCTCAACAAACGCCCCGTTTTCCTTGCCGGTATTGAAGGCGTTGTCTTCCCAGTAGGCATTCTCGGAAAACCCGTTCCGCTGAGCTACCGTGCCCACCGGGACAGTGCGGGAGCTGCGGCCGTCGGCGAAGGCAGCGAATGCGCTGGCGGTCTGGGGCCGGAGCTTCGGCTGCCGGTCCATGTCGGGGAACAACTCAATCGGCGTCCGGGTCGTAGCCGTGCCGCGGAAACCGGCGACCGAGATGACGGCAACCACGGTCAGGGCAAACAGCCCAAGGGTCGCCTTGAAGCGGCTGCCGAGCAGCGACAGAAAGAAGAGGGCGATTTTCTCAAACATGGCTCAGTCCTTCGTGTCCTGAATTTCCTCGATGGCCGAGGCACCGAGCTTTTCCAGCAGGGCACGGGTCTCGGTTTCCGAGAACTTCGGGTCGGCGGTTTCCACAAAGACGAAGAACTTGTCGTTCATCGCCCGTTTGAAGCGTTCCGAGGCGAACAGCGGATTGTGCAGCTTTGGCAGCCGGTTGAGCAGCGCGAGGCCGAAGAGCGTGCCGAAGGCGCTCAGGAGGATCGTCAGCTCGTAGCTCACCGGAAAGGCGTAGAGCGGTGTGAACAGCGGCTTGCCACCCACCACCAGCGGATAGTCAAACTTGTTCATGAACCAAATCATGGTCATGCCGGTGAAGAACCCGGTGATGCCGCCGGCAAAGGTGAAGTAGCCCACCTTCGAGCTGGGCAGGGCCATGGCGTCATCCATGCCGTGGATCGGGAAGGGCGTGAACACGTCCCACTTCTTGAAGCCGGCATCGCGCACGGCGATGGCCGCATGCATGATGTCCGCCGCGGTCTCGAACTGGGCCAGGAGGCCAAGAGGTTTAGCGCTCATTCGTTTCCTTGCTCAGTGGTGATGCCCGTTGGCGCCGCCGAGGGGATGATGCGGATCGGCCTGCGGCGTCACGGCTTTCACTTCGGTGATCGAAATCGCCGGCAGGAAGCGGATGAATAGCAGGAACAGCGTCATAAAGAGGCCGAAGCTGCCGACGAACGTGAAGACGTCCACCCAGGTGGGCGTGAAGTAACCCCAGCTCGAAGGCAGGTAGTCGCGGTGCAGCGAGGTGACAATGATCACGAAACGCTCGAACCACATGCCGACGTTGACGAAACACGACACGATCCAAACGAACACCACGTTCGTGCGGAGCTTCTTGAACCAGAAGAAGTGCGGGCTGATCACGTTGCAGGTGATCATGCTCCAGTAGCTCCACCAGTAGGGACCGAAGGCGCGGTTCTTGAACGCGTAGAGCTCGTAGGGGCTGCCGCCATACCACGCGATGAAGAACTCCATCCCGTAGGCGTAGCCGACGATTGAACCCGTCGCGAGGAGCACCTTGCACATCAGCTCGATGTGTCGGGTCGTGATGATGTCATGCAGGTTGAACAGCGCCCGCATCGGGATCATCAGCGTCAGCACCATGCCAAATCCGGAGAAAATCGCGCCGGCGACGAAGTAGGGCGGAAAGATGGTCGTATGCCAGCCCGGAACCTGCGACACCGCGAAGTCGAACGAAACGATCGAGTGCACGGACAGCACCAAGGGCGTGCTGAGACCGGCGAGGATGAGATAGGCCTTCTCGTAGTTGCTCCAATGGCGGTTCGAACCGGTCCAACCCAACGAGAAAAGCCCGTAGAGGAACCGGCGGACCTTATGGGTGGCGCGGTCACGAAGCGTGGCCAAGTCGGGGATCAGACCGGTATACCAGAACAGCAGAGAAACGGTTCCGTAAGTCGAAACGGCGAACACGTCCCACAACAGCGGTGAGCGGAACTGAGGCCAGATGCCGTTCGCGTTCGGGAACGGGATGAGGTAGCCTGGGAACAGCGCGAACCAGACACGACCCGTGTGAACCACGGGGAAGATGCCGGCGCACGCCACGGCGAAGATAGTCATCGCCTCGGCAGCCCGGTTGATCGAGGTGCGCCACTTCTGCCGGAGCAGGCAGAGCACTGCGGAGATCAGCGTGCCGGCGTGACCGATGCCGATCCAGAAGACGAAGTTCGTGATGTCCCACGCCCAGTCGGCCGGCTGGTTCAGACCCCAGACACCGACACCGGTGGAGATCAGGTAGGCGATGAGCGAGAACATCATGCCCATCGTGCCCGCGCTGATGATGAACGCGGGCCACCACCATTTCGGCATCGGCTTTTCGCAGACACCGGCGATGGCGTCCGTGATCCAAGTCAGCGAACGGTTGTTGAGCACCAGCGGCTCGCGTTCCAGTTCCTTGGGCGGTTCGGCAACCTTCAACTGCGGGGGCGCGTGATGGTCGTGATGATCCGCCTCGGCGGCGGCCCCGGCGGGGATGGCAGCGGCTTTAGCCATTACGCGGCTCCTTTCTGGCTGGCCGGCAAGGCGGCATGTTTCTCGTCGTGGCCATGTCCGGCACCATGTTCTTCAAACGGGTTTTCGTGGCGGAAACGCTCGTAGTCGCGCTGGGAATCAGGCGTCTTGGGCGACTCCGGCATCTTCGGATTCGGATTGCGCACGCGCGCCAGATAGGTGACGCGGGGCTTGTTATCGAGGAAGCCCAGCACCGTGTAATCGCGCACGTCCTGCTTGAGCTTGCTGACGGCGCTGTCCGGGTCGAGCATGTTGCCGAAGGCAATCGCTTCCGCTGGGCAGGCCTGCTGGCACGCGGTCTTGATCGTGCCGTCCGGCACGCGGACATCACCGCTGCCCTTGGCCTTATTCTTCTGCGCGATCTTCGCCTGCTCGATCCGCTGCACGCAGAACGTGCACTTCTCCATCACGCCGCGCATGCGAACGGTGACGTCCGGATTCTTGACCAGCTTGACGATCTCCCACTCGGGTGCCGAATTCCGGTCCTTGCCGAGAGGACCGTGATACAGCGGGTCCTCGACATTGACGAAGAAGTTCCCCTTGCCGCTGCCGTAGGCGGTTTCGCGCTTGTTATAGTCAAAAAAGTTGAAGCGACGGACCTTGTAGGGGCAGTTGTTCGCGCAATACCGCGTGCCGATGCAGCGGTTGTAGGCCATCACGTTCAGGCCTTCCTCGTCGTGAACCGTGGCATTGGCCGGGCAGACGCTCTCGCACGGCGCGCTCTCGCAGTGCTGGCAGAACATCGGCTGCACCGCCATCTGCGGATCCGCTGCCGCCGTCTCGGCCGTCACATCGAGGGCCGGATCGTGGCTGTAATACCGGTCGATGCGCATCCATTGCATTTCACGGCCGCGCATGACCTGTGCCTTGCCGACGATCGGGATGTTGTTTTCGGCCTGACACGCGATCACGCACGCGGAGCAACCCGTGCAACTGGCCAGGTCCAGCACCATGCCCCACTGGTGAATCTCCGACTTCGTGAAGGGATTCTGCTTGTAGGGATGCTTGTAAATGTTCTTAAGCGGACTCTTCGGATCGTTCTCGTCCTCCCGTGGCACGAAGTGCGGCAAATGCGCATCCAGATCCATGTTCTTGGCAAATTCGGGCTTCGCCTTGAACTGCTCCAAGTTCGCCTCACGGATCACGGGACGGCCTTCCATAAGGCCGTGTTCCTGGGTCACTCCGAGGTATTGCTTGCGGAAGACCTTCTCAACTTTGGCACCGGCGACCAAATGCCGGCTGGCGGTCTGGAAAAGGGCATAAGCGTCGAAGCCGCAGTTGCGGCCCACCCGGCCCACGACCTTCCGGCCATAGCCCAGCGCCAAACCCACGACACCATCGGCCAGACCGGGCTGAATCCACACCGGTCCTTCCACGGAACCGCCATTCACGGACACCTTCAGAAAAGTCTGGTTGTATTGTCCATCGTGGGCCTGGGAATTGTCTGCCTTGTCTCCTTTGCCTTGGCCGCTGACGCCGAGTTCTTTGCCGGTCTTGGGGGAAACCAAGATGACATTCTCCCACGTCACCTTCGTGATGGGATCAGGCAGTTCCTGCAGCCAGCCGTTGTTACAGAATCGGCCGTCGTCGACCTTGGCATCCCGCGCCAGCACTACCTCAAATCCGTCTGCTTTGGCCGGCTTAAACGCCGCCAGCATCCCGGCGACTTTGCCGGCATCCAGGCTCGCGGAAACCGACTTGGCCGCGGAATCATCAAGGAAACCTTGGAACAGGAACTTCTTCCACGCGTTCTCGTCGGCACTGGCCAAGCCCTTGAAAGTCTCGCGAACCTGCTCGTAAGCCGATGGCTTCTCAGCCCCCAACAGGCGGCTGAGCACCTCGATTTCAGTCAGGCCGCCGAACAGCGGTTCGATTAGCGGCTGGACCGGCACCACCGAGCCATCGCTGGTCCGGGCGTCGCCCCATGATTCGAGGAAGTGCGCCGCGGCCAGTTGCCACGTCGCTTCCTTGGCCCGCAGCGCCGTGGTTTCGTCCTCGTAGGCACCCAACCGGACGATGGTTTTGGCATTCTTGGCCACGCTCGCAAACTCGGCATCGGCCGGTGCGTTGTAGGCCGGATTGCCACCCAGAATCACGAGCGTATCCACGCCGCCTGCCTTGAGCGCCGCGGCCAGATCGAGGATCGTGCCGGTGTCGGCCGGCTGCTCCGCCTTGTGCAGCTCGACGGTCTTGCCGACCGCTCCGAGTGCCTCGTTGAGGGCCAGCGCGATCAATTGGACCGCGAGCGGCTGGGCATATCCCGCCAGCACCACCGCTTCGCCCTTCTTGGAAGCCAAGTCGTTCGCACATTCTTCCGCCCACTTCGCCGGGGCCGGCGAACCCTGTGCCAGCGTTTTGAGCGCGCCGCCGAGTTCTCCGCCGGTGATGATGAAGCTTGCGATGTGCGCGGCCACCCTGACGACTTCGCTCGGTTTGACCCGCAACCGGTGATCAGCTTGGCCGCCGGTCAGCGTCATCAGCGACTCGACTGCATACAGGCGGTTCATGCTGTCGCCGGGCCTGCGACCGCGGGCAAAACCGCGGCCGTAACGGGCCGAATCCAGTTCCCCGCCCAAGAAATCAGCGTCCAGCGCCAGAATCCGTTTGGCGGCGCCCAGTTTGTAGAACGGCTGAACATCGGCGGCGAAAGCGGTCGAAGCCGCCACCCGGGCAACGGCGAAATCCACTGGCTCGTAGTTGAACCAGCGCGCCTTGGAAAGTTTGTCGGCCAGTTGGGCCTGCAAGCGCGCGCGGGTCGGCGAGCTGCTGCGTTCCGCGAGAATGGTCAGGCCTTCACCGGCATTGCCGGCAAATTTCTTGGCCAAGGCCGCCAAGGCGTCCTGAACCGCGGTGATCTTCGCATCGCTGCCGTTCAGGGTGTGACGGTGAGCGCGGTCAGGATCGTAGAGCCCTAGCACGGAAGCCTGAACCAGTGCATCGGTGCCCGAGGCATCCGGATGCTTGTCATTGGGCTCAATCTTGACCGGCCGGCCATCGGTGGACTTGACCAACACCGGAACCGCCGTGCCCCGGATCGGGAACGCGGTGGCGAAATGCTGCCAGCCGCCGTGCACGTAGTTTTCGGGCTGCTTGCCGAAGGGAAGGAACTGCTCCTCGGGGCGGCGGCAACCGGCGCCCACACCGCCCAATCCGGCCAGCAGGAAACTGGCGGACATGAGCTTCATCCAGTCGCGGCGGCTTTCGCCTTCCGGGGCCAGGCTGGCGCCGGCGGGAAACTCCTGCTCAATCCACTGCCGGACTTCCGGCTGTTCGTTGAGCTGGGCGAGCGAACGCCAGTATTTCGGGCCGGATTCAGGCTCGGGGCAAGGCGGTGGGATCGTCTTCATCAGCGTAGCAGGCCGGTAAAATCAGCGGTGGCAGGTGGAGCAGCTTTGGCCAGGCTGGACCTTCCAATCATGGACCAGTTGTTTGCCGTCAACCTGGCCTTTCCAGTCAAGCTGGGTCACCAAATCCACGGGGCGAATCTTCTGATCGGGCGCACGATGGCAATCGAGGCAGAAGGACATCGAAAGCGGCTTGGCGTGCTGGACTTCGTCCATCTGGTTGATCTCCCCGTGGCAATGCACACAGGAGATGCCGCGGTTCACGTGCACAGAGTGGTTGAAGTAGACGTAATCCGGAACCTTGTGGATCTGAACCCACGGGATGGGCTTGCCGGTGGCGAACGACTCCCGCACGAGGGCCAGCTTCGGGTCATCCTTGAGGATGAGGCTGTGGCAGTTCATGCAGGTGGAGGCTGCCGGGATGTTGGAAAACCAGGAGCCATCCACGTTGTTGTGACAATAAACGCAGTCGATCCCAAGCTGTTCGTTGTGGATCTTGTGCGAAAACGCCACCGGTTGCTTCGGCTGATATCCGACCCGCGTGTATTTCGGGGTCAGGTAATAGGTCACGCCGGCCATCGCCACCGTGCCGGCCAACACGGCAAAGAAACCGAGTTTCGGAGCCAACTGGTTGGCCCATTTGGGGAAAATCTGTGGCATCGGTCAGCAATGTTGCGGCGGCACCGTCCCTAAACTGGGGACCAGCCGCCGCACTTGGTTCGATTTCGTGCTCAATCCGGAAAGGATTCCTGACTGTCGGCAGGAAACCTATGTCGCCTTAGCGGGACGCGCTCAAATGCAAACTCGCCACAAAAACACGGTTTTCGGCCCCTTAATCCGGCCAATTAGCCACCAAAGGACCCCGTTTTGCTGCGATGAAGTCTGGCGCGCGATCAGTTCGTGAAAAAAATCACAAGCGCGGCCGGTGGTGCAAGCCTTCGTTTTGGACGACGCCAAGACTGCAACCGCCAACAGCGTGAAACAAACATGTTGTGAAACGCAGCGGGGCCGACAACCGGGGCCGGTCGCATTGAAGGCAAAGATTAGCCTTCAAAACTCCACGGACGCTCCGGCGTAGAAGTTCCGTTCGTAGGCCGGATCGATGCCATCGCTGCGGATGCGGGCGTAGTAGTCCTCATTGAACAAGTTGTTCAGCCCGGCCATCAGGCGGAACCGTTGCGGCACCACCACCCATTCCAACGTCAAATCCCAAGTCATGTAGGCGGGAATCTGCCGGCTCGGGTTCTCGTCGTCGGTCGTAAAGTGATCGGCAACGAACGTCCCGAGAAAGGCGAGCTTCAGCCGATCGTGCCATTGGTAGATCAGGCCCGCCCGCAGCAGGTATTCGGGCGCATACTGGGGTTGCATTCCGGCCGAAGCACCGCCCCGGATTTCCGCTTCCAGCAACGTCACATTGGCATACAGGTGGGCCGCCCCGAGGGTTTCGCCGTGGTCAGTCGCCCGCCACTCGTCCAACGCGCCGATTACATCGAACTGAACTGCCGCGTCCCAACCCTGATTCACGGTTCGGCCCACGGACCTCAATGAGGTGAGACCGCCGGCGGTGACCGTGCCGCCGAACTTGTTGTCGAGGTCCACGAGGAACAGGCTCGTGTCCCACGCCAGCCACGCCCGGGGATTGCCTCGGAATCCGATCTCATACGTCCAACTGGTCATCGGATCGAGGTCCTGGTCCAGCACCGCGCCCGGAGTCGGGATCAGGCTCTCGGTGAACACGGTGGTGCGATACCCTTGGGACAGATTGCCGTAAAGTTGCACCCGTGGCCGCACATCATAGGCGACCCCGAGACCGAACAACGGCTCGGTATCCAGCTTCGACTTGGAGCGGGTTCCGGTGGGAGCTCCGGTGGTCGGGTTGAAATTCTCCAACGCCAAATCCTGCGCCACGTTTTCCAGCCGGAAACCCGGCGTAATTGCGATCCGGCCGAAGGTGAAACGGTTCTCGGCGAATAGCGTGCCATAGTGCACCTCTCGTTGCATGTCGCGGAACAGCACGCCCGTGGTGGCATCCGCGGCCGCGCCCCGGCGGTCGGTGCGCGGCGAATCCACATGATAATACTGCAGGCCCGCGGTCAGGGTGTGCTGCCCACGCCATGCTTCCCAGTCGTGGCGGACGCGGGGCTCAATCCCAAACGTGAAGAACTCCTGCCGTTCAATGTCATTCGACGCAGCTGCGGCCCCGTTGGGCCGGACACCGAATCCACCTCCCCGTTGCCGGCGGCTGTAGCGATCATAATACCCGCCCCAGCTGCGGACACTCAGGGACGTGTTGTCGTCCGCGTTGAGCTGATACTCGACGGAGGGCACGTAACGGCGCAGCGCAAAGCGGTCATTGAGCCGGGCTGCCTGGTTGCGATCAGTCTGATAGTTGGCGTCATTCAGGCCTGTGCCAAACGAAAGGCCGCCGGGTTCGCCGTGAGTTTCCTCGTAGGCATCCAGACCCAGCATCCACCGGGAATCCTTGTCCGCATCCAGCACCAGCTTGAAGTGCCCGCCATCAAGCCGGTAGTCGCTGTTGGCGGAGCGAAAGTTGTCAGACTGGCGGTGATTGAAATACGCCAGATATCCCAGGCGGCCGACGGTGCCATCCACGGCGTTGTAGGTCGAATAGAGCCCGTCGCTGCCGAACACATGCTGGGAACGGCCCGAGAATTCGCGGTCGCGCCGCGGCTGATGCGTCACGTAGTTCAACACGCCGGCCGGCTGCGGACCATACATCAGCGCCCCACCACCCCGGACAAACTCAATGCGGTCCACCACATCCAGCGGCGGTGTGAAGTAGGCCTCGGGGTAACCAAACGGGTCCGCATGAATCGGGATTCCGTCCCGCAGGACCTGCAGGAACTGTGAACGGTGCGGCTCGCCGATGCCCCGGTAGCCAAGGCTCACCAACGGTGACGTTTCCTCGGAAAACAGCAGGCCGGGAGTCAGCGCGAGAGCCTGACGGTAATTGTTCGCCTGCACCTTTGGAAACGCATCCAGGTCAATAACCGTGGTCCGTTTGCCCGAAAAGATGCGCTCGCCTGTGACATCGGGAAGAAACGGTTCCTGAACGAGTGCCTGGGATTCACTCTCGCCCACCACCTCCATTTTCTCCAACACCACGACATTTGTGGCATCGTCCGCTCCCCACGCCGGAAGCAAGCCGCCCGTCACCGCACCAGCCACCATAACCGCCTGCGCAACGCCACACTTCATGTTCGCCATTCCGCCGAAACCCTACGGCTTGGCTGTCGGGGACGCTGCCGGTCGCTTGCGGAAAATTGTCGGCGTGTTGCAGCGGTCCGGCGCAATTCCACAAAACGATCCACCCCGCATGTTCGCAACGGGAATCGCACCCCGGAAGTCACATCCTTTCTGGCAGTTCCAACAACTCAAAGAGCTATTACGCCACCCGTGATTAGCGCAACGCCAGGAATCGGTGGGAATTGCCTTCATCCGTTGTGAAATCCAATAACACCCGCTTCACGTCGGGATAACGATGCATCCGGCACCCAACTTCAACAGCCAGTTTTAATACGTTGCACCATTTCGTCTGCGTCATAAGGTCGGCTCCGCAATGAAACGTGATCCGTTAAAGCAATATGTTTCGCTCCGTGACTCCCTTCTGAAACGGAAGGCCGCCCTCGAAACGGAACTGGCCCAAATCAATGCCGCCCTCGGCGAGGCTGCTCCGGTCAAGGCCGCCGCCAAGGCCGCCCCTGCCCGGTCGCGCAAACGCGCCCAGAATTCCGTGTCGCTGAAGTCGGCGGTCTGTGAGGTGCTTAAGGCCAAACCGCTGTCGCGTCCCGACATCCTGAAGGCAGTGGGCAAGGCCGGTTACCAGTTCACCGCCAAGGATCCGCTGAACTCCCTCAACACGCTGCTCTACTCCAACAAGAAGGTGTTCAAAAACCTCGGTGACGGCACGTTCGCGCTCGCCTGAAACGAACCTGATATCCTTCAAGCCCGCCTCCATCGGCGGGCTTTGCCATTTATTTTCGGCCCATTTTTCGCCACCGCCCCACCATGTTAGCCCGCCGTGTCATTCCCTGTCTTGACGTCCACGATGGCAAAGTCACCCGTGGGGTCCAGTTTGGGCGGGCCGAAAGCGGCGGTCTGCGCGAGGTCGGCGATCCCGTGGAACTGGCGGTCCGCTACAACGATCAGGGAGCCGACGAAATGGTGTTCTTCGACATCACAGCCAGCGCCCAGGGGCGCAGGTCCATGGTGGATGTCATCGAACGCGCGGCCGACCGGTGTTTCATGCCGCTGACCGTCGGCGGCGGCATCCGCACCCGCGAGGACATGAGCACCATGCTCCAGGCCGGCGCAGACAAGGTGAGCATCAATTCCAGTGCGCTTGCCAATCCCGGGCTGATCCGCGAAGGCGCGGAGAAGTTCGGGGCGCAGTGCATCGTGGTTTCCATTGATGCCAAACAAGTCGCCCCCGACCGCTGGGAGGTTTTCGCCAAGGGAGGCCGGGAAGCCACCGGGCTCGAGGCCGTGGCGTGGGCACGGCGGGCCGTTGAGCTGGGCGCGGGTGAAATCGTGCTCAATTCCATCGATGCCGACGGCACCAAGAAGGGCTTTGACCTCGTCATCACCGCCCGGGTCAGCGAGGCCGTGGGCGTGCCCGTGGTGGCCAGCGGCGGGGCGGGGACCTTGGAGCACATGGCCGAGGTGCTGCTTGCCGGCAAGGCCGACGCGGTGCTGGCCGCGAGCATCTTTCACTTCGGCGAATTCACCGTGGGCCAGGTGAAGGACTACCTCGCCGGGAAGCACATTCCGGTTCGCCGGCTGGCCCGTTGACCCTCCGCCCATTCCCGTGACTGCCCTGCTCCAATCGAAGTGGTTCCCGTTCCTGGCGCTGTTCCTCAGCAACATCTTCATGACGTTCGCGTGGTATCGGCACCTGAAGTTCAAGGAACACCAGCCCCTGTGGATTGCGATCCTGGCGAGCTGGGGACTTGCCTTCCTCGAATACTGCATCGCCGTTCCTGCCAACCGCTACGGCTTCGAGCGGTTCTCGCTCTACCAACTCAAGATCGCCCAGGAAGTCATCACGCTGGTAGTGTTCATCGGCTTCGCGTTCCTCTACTTCCAGACCAAGCCGCAGTGGAACCACCTCGCCGCGTTCGCGTGCATCCTCGCCGCGGTGCTGTTCACTTTCCTGCCGGCCAAGTAAGCTTCCGCGCCTGACATGAAGTTCCTCGATCAGCTCAAGTTCAACGCCGACGGCCTCATCCCGGCGATCATCCAGCAGCAGTCCACCGGCCGCGTGCTCATGATGGCGTGGATGAACCGCGCTTCGCTGGAGAAGACCATCGCGACGCGCAAAACCTGGTTTTGGAGCCGCTCGCGCCAGAAGTTCTGGATGAAGGGCGAATCCAGCGGCCACGTGCAGGAGGTGAGGGATCTGTCCTTCGACTGCGACGGCGACACGGTGCTGATCCAGGTCGAACAGACCGGCGCCGCCTGCCACGAGGGCTACCAAAGCTGCTTCTTCCGCAGCCTTGACGGCGAGGGCTGGAAGGTCACCGAAGCGCAGCTCGAAACGCCGGAACAGATCTACGGCAAGAAGTCCTGAAACGACCGCGCCGGTTCACCTCGCCGCCGCCTTTTCGGCCAACGCGGGAATCACCTCATTCCGCGCGTATTCCAGGTCGTGCGGGAAGTCGATCTCGGTCCACGGCAATCCGGTGATCTCCTCGAAGCCGACCAAGCCGGCCTTCACGACATCGCGGATCACCTCATCAAGGGAATCGCGGCGGCTCAGGCCGGTCATGCGCTTGCGGGTGCCCTCGACGAGCGCCGGAATGTGTTCGGCGGCGAATTTGAAAAAGCCCACCGATTCGCCAATGCGGTCGGCCTCGCCCTTCCATTGCTTCATGAATTCCAACGGCCGGCCGTCGCGCATCGGCACCATGACCGGGTCATCGTCCACGTCGCGGTAACTGTAATCAATCAGTCCGGCCGAGGAATAACGCGAGCGCACCAACCGCCGGAGCAGCTCGCGATCGTAGATCACATCCCCATCCATGATCAGCACTGATTCCCGCGACGGCTCCAGAACACCCAACGAAGCATGCATGGACACCACGCTGCCTTCGGTGAAGTCGGGGTTGTGCAGTTCATAGATGCGCAGTCCGTGTTTGGCGGACAGCTCGGACAGCACCGCGGCGATCTGCTCCCGCCGGTGACCGGTCACGAGATACAGGTTCTCGACGCCCACTTCGGCCAGCCGTTCCGCGTGCCAGTCGAGCAACGTGCGCCCGCCCACTTCCAGCAGGACTTTCGGCCGTTCGGCAAAGGCCGGCCCCAGGCGCGTTGCCCGGCCGGCAGCGTAGATGATCGCGTTCACGGATGCTGAGCCTAGCGGGAGACCGGCCCGTTGGCTACCGGGCGTCCGCTCCGGCGGTGATCCGGCGGAGGTTCACATGGCCGAGGTAGAGGAACAGCCAGCCGATCCCGACAAACACGGCCTCGCGCGCCCGCCGCAGGACCGCGTAGGCCACGCAAAACGGTTCCGGCAACCCGGCCCAGCGGCCGGCCAGGAGCAGGCCGCTCTCCTGCACGCCGAGCGCGCCCGGAATCCACATGCCCATCATCTTCGCCACCCCGATGAGTGCCTCGACCGATATCGCCTGCAGCCAGTTGATGGGCTGCCCGAGCAGGTGCGCGACGACATAGATTTCGACGGAATCCAGCAGCCAGCCGCCCAGATACGACAGCACGCTTGCCAGCATGCGCCCGCGATGCTCGCGATAAAAGGTCCCGATGGTCCGGTCGGTTTCCAGCCAGCCGGCGCGACGGCCGCTCAACCACACCTGCGCGACCCCAAGCCGGTCCGCCAAGCTCAGGAAACTCCGGAATACGCCCCGACGCTGGAGCCAGAACAATAGGGCGACCGTGGCCAATCCGCCCACCAGCACCACCGCCAGCGCGGATTTCAGTCCCGGCTGATCGGGCGCAATCAGCAGCAAAGCCAACGCGGCCAGCGCGATGAACCCGATTTGGGCCCCGGTCTGGGCAGACTTCGACACAATGGCCGCGGACGTGGCCACCGGCGCCGGAACGCCCCGTTGCCCAAGCAGGAACACCTTCACGGCCTCGCCCCCGACGTAGGCGGACGGCACCACGTTGTTGACCGCCTCACCGGCCCAGCGAATCCGGAGAAGCGCGAGGAATCCGAGCGGCAGCTTTGCCGGCAGGGTCCAGCGCCAGCCGAAGCAGTCCACGACATAAACCACGCCGTAGGGCACGAGCACGAGCGGCGCAGCCCAACCGAGCTGGCGGAGGGCGGACGCGATCTCCGCCAAGCCCACGCGCTGCACATACCAGCCGAACAGGGCGAGGCCACCGCCGAGGAGCAGCAGTTTGAGGGCGAACTTCATTTCGACGCCCCGGCCGGTTTGCCAGGAAAGAGCTGCAAGCCCAGCGCCAGCACCCAGAAGACGTGGCTGCCAATCGCCGCCATCCAGAGGAACCATTTCAAGTGATGGGCGCAGGCGAGCGCCAACACGAGGACCGAGAAGTCCCGGCTCGTGGCCCCATCAATGAGCTTTTGCAGCCGGCGGTTGGGTTCGCCCTTACTGGTCATGCCGCGCACCACCACCCCAAACGCAATCAGGCCGCCCAGCACCGCGGAACCGCCCAGTGCGAGGAACGGTCCGTGCAGGCCACTGCGCCAAAGTCCCACGGCGATGCCGATGAAGACGGCCGCGTGCACCACCTGGTCGCCGACCAGGTCCAGCCATTTGCCCAACGGGGATTCCTTGAACACCGACCGGGCGACGTCGCCATCCACGCAGTCCACGATGGCCGACACTTGGAAAAGCACGGCGGCGAGCACGGACCAAGTGTGCTGGCCAAGCCCAAAGAGCACGCCCGCGCCCGTGCCGATCACAATGGAAGCCAGCGAGACCTGGTTCGGAGTGATCGGGGTGCGGATGATCAGCTTCGACAGCGGCCGCCCCACCGGACGGTTGAACCACTTGTCCACGAAACCATCGGACGAACTGGTGAGTGACGCCCACAGGGCCCGTTCCGCGACCTTCGCATCTGCGGCGGAACGCACCGCCACGGCCACCCCAGTCGCGGCCACGCTCGGAACACCCGTCAAGCTGTCGGCGACCGAGCCCAGCCAATGGTCAGTCACACCGACCGGCAGGCATTCACCGGCGGGAGTCACCAAACTTCCCCGGGCGGCGACGACGGCCCTGAGGTCACCGGCTTGCACCAGTTGATTGGTGCTGGCCAGCAACGTGAGCTCGGAAACCGGGGGAATGCCCCGGACCACCTCGAATTGGACGCCCAGCGCCCGGGCGCGGTTGGCTGCCGGCAATTCACCGGCGCACACCACGCGGATGGGACTGCAGCCGGCGCGCTGAACGGCCACCAGCAGGCGGTCGAGCAACGTCAGCGCCGCCACCTGCAGCCCACCGGTGGCGGGTTCGCATACGAGCAGGGCCGGCAAGCGGCCGGAATCGGTAAGGGAAGCGGGCATCTCGAAAATCCCGGGCGTGATACGGGGCGCTCTGGCGGCGGGCAAGCGCGGGAAGATTTCCAGAGTTGGAAAAAACGCAGGAATCCGGATTGGAATAACGCCCAGATCGAAGTCCCACGGGATTGGGGGTTTCCCCCCGCTCTGTTACGGTAAACCCACCATGACACCCGAGACGTGTCCCAACTGCGGTGCGGACGTGCCGCCCAGGGCCAAGGCCTGCCCGGAATGCGGCGCCGACGAGGAGACCGGCTGGAATGACCGCGCCGACGCTCAGCGCCTCGGAATCAGCGACCCAGATGACTTCGACCATGACCGGTGGGAGCGGGAAGAGTTCGGCGACGCCGGCCAACCGCGACGGCTCGCCTGGTATTGGGTCGTGGCAGCGATGCTCGTGCTGGCGGGGCTGCTGTGGTGGGCAATTCCCCTTTGATGGCCGGACCGACCTGCTTCGGGTGGCTGGCGACCGCCTTGGCCATCCTCGGCGGCTGCACGGAACTGCTGCAGAACCCCAGCTTGGGGAAGGTATTCCGAACCCTTGCCCCCACCGCGGGCAAAAGGCTGGTTCTGGGTCAGTTGCCCGGCGAAACGACCACCGGCATTCCAGTGTGGGAGCTGGACCAACGGGACAGACGCGTTCGCTACCAACAGCCTGCGCGCCGGCGGCTGGGTCATTTCGTAGTCTCCCGAAACCCCGCCGCCTACCGGCTGATCACCCTGAACCCAAGGTGAGAAGTGCCCGGACCGAACCGCGTGGCCCTAGCATTGTGCAAGCTAAACCGGTCCTCGGAATTACGATGAAGCCTTCCTGAATCCTCTGGGGAACATCCAGTTGACCGACTTTCGTCCAACTGTATTCTCCGCGCCACACAGTTGCCTCCCTAGATGCGTCAATTCGTCTCCATTGCGGTCAATGCGTTCATGGAACTGGTCCGCCAGCCCATTTACCTGATCCTGATGACGGTCTCGGCCGGGTTCTCAGTATTCTTGGCAGCAGTTCCCTACTTTGGGTTCGGCGAAGACCCGAAACTCGTGAAGGACATGACCCTCGCGACCATGCTGCTTTCGGGACTCCTGACCGCGGTGCTGTGCGCCTCGGCCTCGGTCGCCCAAGAAATACGCACAGGAACGGCGTTGACGGTGCTGTCGAAGCCCGTGAGCCGGGTTTCTTTCCTGCTGGCCAAATTTGTCGGCCTAGCCGGCACGCTGACGCTGATCACCTACACCAACATGGTGGCGGCCCTCCTCGCGAGCCGCATGGCCTTCGACGCCTACGGCGAAACCGACACCCAGTCGCTGATGATTTACTTCGGGCTCGGCCTGCTGGCGTTTGCCATTGGCGGCTTCACCAACTTCTTCCTGCGGCGGACCTTTGCGGCCGATGCGGTGTGGGCATTCGTGCTCTGCACGACGGTGGCCCTATTCATCGTCGTAAAGTTCACTCACCTCGAAAAGGCGTTCGACGGCGAGGCCAAGGTGGACTGGCGGCTGCTGCCGGCTGGCGTGCTCATCCTGTTCGCGCTGTTCGTGTTGGCGGCTCTGGCTCTGGCGTGTTCGACCCGGTTGGACACGGTGGCGACGCTGGCGGTCTGTTCCGGGCTGTTCCTGCTCGGACTGATGGCCGACTACCTGTTCAAGGGCGCGGCCGATGCCGGCTCCTGGTGGGCCAAGGCCGCCTACGCCATCACGCCCAATTGGCAGCAGTTCTGGCTCGCGGACGCCCTCGAGGACAAAAAGTCCATTCCTTGGAGTTATGTGGGCAAGGCAACCGCCTACGTCATTGCCTATGTGGGCGCCGCCCTGTCGGTCGCGCTGGCGCTTTTCGAGGACCGTGAGCTAAACTAGCCCTTCCGATTCATCTCTTTCTGCATGGAAAAGAACCTTTCCAAGAGCGGCGCCACCAACTGGGTGGTCCTGCTGGTGGCCGGCGTCACGCTGGTCTGGCTGGCCGTCCAGGCCCGGCTCGTGACCGCCGCCGTCGGGTCGGCCCTCGTGCTCGTCGGCTTCCTGGTCTCGCTCGTCAGTTGGTTCCAGATGCGGCTCGAGGCCCGCGAGGAGGCCGAGCGGCTGGAAATCGAGGCCTTGGGCCGTTCCCGGAATGATTCCGCGCTGTTCTCTGAATCCGCCGCCGAATCTTCCCCCGCCCGACGGGCCCGGGAACAATTCGAGAAATGGCTGGTCCCCGCCTTCACGTTCATGCTGTTCGTCCTGCAGGCGTTCGGCGTCTGGCATTTCTACGAAAAGCTGCGGGGCGAAGATGCCGCCGGGAGCGAAACCTTCACCCCGTTGGCGCTGGCGGTCGCGGCCGCGCTGGGGTTTGCCCTGTTCCTGTTCGGTCGTTATGCCGCCCGGTTGGCGCAACTCGAAGCCTCCCGCCTGCTCCGCCCCAGCGCGTCGGCCGTGATGCTCGGCGCCCTCCTCGCTGGGGTGACCGCGGTGACCGCCGGTTTGGAATGGGCGGGCTTCCCGAAGTGGGACGTCTATCTGGCGTGGGTTTTGACCGCGTTGCTCGCGCTGGTGGCGTTGGAAACCCTCTTCGCGCTGGTCTTCGAAATCTATCGGCCCCGGACGCGGGGCCAGGCCCAGCGGGTGCTTTACGAGAGCCGCATTGTCGGTCTGCTCGGCCAGAGCGGCGGCCTGTTCAACACGGCGGCACAGGCGCTCGATTACCAGTTCGGTTTCAAGGTCAGCGACACCTGGTTCTACCATTATCTGGAGCAGACGGTCTCCGGCCTCGCGCTGTTCTGGCTCGGAATCCTCTGGCTGTCGTCCTGTCTCGTGATCGTCGAACCGCAGGAACAGGGCCTGCACGAACGGTTCGGCCAACCCACGGCCAACTCGATCCTCGAACCCGGGCTGCACTTCAAGCTGCCCTGGCCGATTGATGCGGCGCACACCTTCAAGACGCGCGAACTCCAAAGTTTCACCGTCGGGGTCGTCGCCGATGAGAAGCTGGACGCCGAACGCGTGCTGGTCTGGACACGCGCCCACTACAAGGAAGAGATGCCGATGCTGGTCGCGAGCCGCGAACAGGAAACCGGCGGCGCCGGAGGCGAACAGGCGGTGCCTGTCAACTTCATCACCGCGAGCATCCCGGTGCAGTTCGTGGTGCGCGACGTGAAGGCATGGGCCTACAACCAGGCCGACCCTGCCAAACTGCTCGAACGCATCGCCACCCGCGAGGTCGTCCGGCACTTCGCCAGCGTGGACATGGACAAGGTCATGAGCTACGGACGCCTCGAGGCGGCGGCGGAACTGCAGCGCGGCATCCAGAAACAGGCCGACGCGCTCAAGCTCGGCGCCGAAATCGTCTTTGTCGGACTCCAGGACATCCATCCGCCGATGGGCACGAAGGAAAACCAGGTCGCCTCGGCCTACGAGCAGGTCATCGGCGCCATCGCCCAGAAGGAGGCCAAGATTCTGGAAGCCGAAGGTTACCGGGCCGAGACGCTGCCGACCGCCGGCGCGAACGCGACCAAGAAACTCAATAACGCCCAGGCCCGCTCCGCCAAGCTCACCGGCGAGGCCGCCGGCCGTTCGGCCCAGTTCGCCAACCAACTGGCGGCCTATCAGGCGGCCCCGAAGGTTTTCCTCCAGCGGACCTATCTCGACACGCTGACCAAGTCCCTGGCCCCGAGCCGCAAGCTCGTGCTCGGGCCCACCAACACGACCGACGTCATCCAGTTCAACCTCGAAGACAAACTGCGGCAGGACATGACCGACCTCTACCTCGAGGACCCGGCCAAGAAGAAGTGACCGCCCGCAACAATCCGAATCCCAGAACCGTTTTCCAACTGTCCGAACCGTGAAAAAGACCCGTCTCTCCCTCGTCATCGGCGCCCTGCTGCTGGTGATCTTCCTCGCCGTGCTGTTCGCCTTCCAGGTCCGCAGCACCGAGGTCGCCGTGGTAACCACCTTCGGCAAATACTCGGCCAGCTACACCGAGCCAGGCCTGAAGTTCCGCCTGCCCTGGCCCATCCAGAACATCTACCGGTTCGACAACCGCCTGCAGAACTTCGAGCGCAAGTTCGAGCAGACCACCACGCGCGACGCCAAGAACATCCTCGTGAGTCTGTTCGTCGGCTGGCGCATCAGCGATCCCAAGATCTTCCTCGAGCGCTTCAACGGCGATTCGCTCAAGGCCGAGCAACAGCTCGAGGGTCTGGTCCGCAACGCCAAGAACGCGGTCATCGGCCGCTACAATTTCAGCGACTTCATCTCGCCGGACCCGAAGCAGGTGAAGTTCGAGCAGTTCGAGGCCGAGGCGCTAAAGGAGATCCAAGGTGCCGCCAAGGACACCTACGGCCTGCAGGTCGAGGTGGTCGGCATCAAGCAGCTCGGCCTGCCCGAAGCCATCACCGGAAAGGTCTTCGAACGCATGCGCTCGGAACGCGAACGCCTCGTGAAGCAGTTCACCGGCGAAGGCGAGGCCAAGGCCATCGAGATCCGCAGCGACGCGGACCGCCGCCGCGATGAGCTGCTGGCCAAGGCTGAAGCGGACGCCCTGCGCATCATTGGCGAGGCCGAGGCGCAGGCTTCCAAGGACTACGCCGTCTTCGAGCAGAAGCCCGAACTCGCGGTGTTCCTGCTCCAGATCAAGGCGCTGAAGGAATCCCTCAAGGACCGCGCCACCGTCATCCTCGACCAGCGCACCACTCCGTTCAACCTGCTGACCGGCGACAAGCCGGCCGCCGGCACCACCAAGTGATCCGGCCATGAGCGACCAACCCAAGAAATCCGGCCAGCTCAAGCTGACCGCGACGCCGGTCACCGGCTCGGACGATGCCTCGAGCCAGGCGCTCAACGAGGCGTTGGGCAGCAGTTTCCTGCTCGTCCGCATCCTCGCCGTGCTGCTCATCGGCGCCTTTGTGGCGTCGTGCGTCTTCACGGTGACTCCCAACGAGGTGGCCGTGGTGCTCCGTTTCGGCAAGCCCCAGGGCACGGGCGCCGAGATGCTCAAGCGGCAGGGCCTGCACTGGGCCTTCCCCTACCCGATCGACGAGATTGTCCGGCTCCGCGTCGGCGAGACCAAGACCGTCCGGGCGGCTCAGGCATGGTATGCGGTGAGCGCCGAAGAGGAGGCAACCGGCACGCTACCGATGGGCAACCCGACAATTTCACCAGCCGTCGAAGGCCACACGCTGACGTCGGATGGCAACATCCTGCATGTCCGGGCCACGATGAAGTATCGCATCGCCGACCCCGTGACCTACGCGTTCCGCTTCTCGAGCTCGACCAACCTGCTGGTCAATGCGCTCAACAACGCCGTCTATCACGCCAGCGCGCGCCACACCGCCGAGGCCGCCCTTTACAAGGACGTCTCGGCCTTCAACGACGCCGTCCGGCGGCGGATGGAGCAGTGGATCGTGAAGGAGAATCTCGGCATCACGCTCGACACGCTCGAGGTGGAGCGTTCTGCCCCGCTTTACGTGAAGAGCGCGTTCGACGCCGTGATCGCCGCCGAGCAGGACCGTTCCAAGAAGATCAGCGAGGCCCAGGGCTACGCCGACGAGACCATCCGCAAGGCAGCCGGCGAGGCCGCCGCCATCCGTTCCGGGGGCATGGTCGCCAGCAACCTGCTCGTGCAGGCGGTCTCGGCCGAGGCCAAGTTCTTCTCCGACCAGCTGGTCTCCTACAACCGCGCGCCGGAGCTGTTCCGCCAGCGCCTGCTGACCGCCGCCACGGCCGAGGTCCTGACCAACGCCACCGACAAGTTCTTCCTGCCGGAACGCGGCGACGCGAAATCCCGCGAGATCCGCATTCAGCTGAACCGAGAGCCCCTCACCCCGAAGGCACCCGGCGGACAGCCGACGCGCTAAGCCCTACCCACCCACGTCACCCCACCGTCCCAGAGGCCATGCAAGTCACCTCGCTGCTTTCCCAGAATGAACATCCCGCCGGCTGCGACTGCGGCCGCGATCACGGCGGACTGCTGCATTCACACACCAACACCAAGCTCACGCAGACGCTGCTCGGGCTCATCCTCGTGCTGAACGCCTTCGTGATCGAATGGGTGTTCCCGAATGGCAAGACCATCGCCGGCGTCAGCGCGATGCTTGGCGCGGTCATCCTCGGCTACCCGATCATGAGGGTGGCCATCCAGGACCTTCGCAAAGGCTGGCTGAGCATCAACGAGCTGGTCGCCCTCGGCGTGCTGGCATCCGCGGCAACCGGCGACTTCAAGACCGCCGGCATCGTCGCCTTCTTCATGCTGCTCGGGGAGATCATCGAGACCCGCACCGCCGCCGGTGCCCGCGCCTCGATCGAGTCCCTGATCAAGCTCACGCCGACCAAGGCGCGCCGCCTCGTCGAGGGACGCGAGGAGGAAGTGCCCGCCAGCGACCTCAAGGTTGACGACGTGATCCGCATCCGGCCGGGCGACAACATCGCCGCGGACGGCGTGATCGTCTCCGGCCAGGGCTCGATCAATCAGGCGAACATCACCGGTGAGTCCCTCCCGGTGGACAAGTCGCCCGGTGAACAGGTCTTCGCCGGCACGATCAACCTCACCGGCGCGCTCGAGGTCAAGGTCACCAAGGCCGGCCAGAACACCACCCTCGGACGCGTGCGCGAGCTCATCCTCGCCGCCGAGAAGACCAAGCTCCCCTTCATGCGGATCGTGGACCAATACATCGGCTATTACACGCCGCTGGTGCTGGTCATGGCGGCGCTCGTGTGGGCGTTCACGAAGGATCTGGACCGCGTCATCAGCGTGCTCATCGGCGCCTGCCCCTGCGCGTTCATCCTTGCCACCCCGACTGCGATGGTCGCCGCGCTTTCCGCCGCCGCCCGCCTCGGCATCCTGGTGAAGAACATCGCCGACCTCGAAGCTGCGGCGCGCGTGACCGCCTTCGTCTTCGACAAGACCGGCACCCTGACCTCCGGCAAACTCGTGGTCAGCCGGTTGAATCCGCTCGGGGAACTGGCCCCCGCAGAATTCCTCCGCCTCGTCGCCAGCGCGGAACGCTTTTCCAACCATCCCACCGCCAAGGCCCTGGCCCAATTGGCGGAGGAAGCGGGTGTGCCCTACGCCGAAGTCGCGGACTTCCGGGAAGTCGCCGGCAAAGGCATCACCGCCACGGTCGAGGGCGCCAAGATTCTCGTCGGTCGGGCCGCGTTCCTGCGCGATCAGGGCGTGCCCGGCGACCTGATGAAGCTGGTGGATCTCGACGAAACGGCGGGCTTCAGCCTGCTCTTCGCCGCGAAGGACGGCCAATGCATCGGCTGGGTTGGTCTGCAGGACCAAGTCCGCGGCGAAGCCAGCGAGGCGCTCAAGGAACTCCAGGAAGCCGGCATCCGCCGCGTGGCCATGGTCTCTGGCGACCGCAAGCCTGTGGCCGAACGCGTCGCCGCCGAGATCGGCGTTCCCGAAGTCGTCGCCGAGTGCCTGCCACAGGACAAGGTCGAGTTCGTGAAGGCGGCCAAGGCCAAGGGTTACCGCGTGGCGGTGGTGGGTGACGGCGTGAACGACGCTCCGGCGCTGGCCGCGGGCGACATCAGCATCGCGATGGGCGCCGCCGGCTCGGAGGTGGCGATCCACTCCGCGACGATCGCGCTGATGAACAACGACCTCCGCCGCCTGCCCTTCCTCGTGAAGATCTCGCGGATGGCCCGCAGCGTGATCAACCAGAACTTCCTCTTCGGCGTGCTGTTCGTCGTCATCGTGCTGGCCGCCGGGGCGATGGGCTACGTTCACCCGATCGTGGCCGCCCTGCTCCACAATGCCGGTGCGCTGATCGTCGTGTTCAACAGCGCCCGCCTCGTCCGCCAAGGCGAGGAACTGGAACCGTTCCTGGCCAAGGCCACGACTTCGTCCGATGAAAGCGCTCCCGGGGCGGCCTTGGTCCCGCAGACTGCCTAACCCAAGAACGTCATGTCAGCGTCTTCCGACGAAGTGATCATCAAGGCCACGGGCCTCACCAAAGTCTTCAAGGACTTCTGGGGCCGGCCCAAGGCCCGCGCGGTGGACAACGTGGACTTCGAGGTGCGCCGCGGCGAAGTGTTCGGCCTGCTCGGGCCCAACGGCTCCGGCAAGTCCACCACGATCAAGATGATCCTGGGACTGCTGTATCCGACCAAGGGTCACCTGACCGTTTTCGGCGCGTCGCCGCGCGACGTGAAGACCAAGGCCCGCATCGGCTACCTGCCCGAGGAAAGTTACCTCTACCGCTACCTCAGTCCCGGCGAGACCCTCGATTTCTTCGGCAATCTCTTCGCCCTCGACAGCGGTGACCGGCACAAGCGCACCGAACAGCTCATCGAGATGGTCGGCCTCAACCAGGCCCGCACCCGCACGGTGGGCGAGTTCTCCAAGGGCATGCAGCGCCGTATCGGCCTCGCCCAGGCGCTGATCAACGATCCCGACCTCGTCATCCTCGACGAACCCACCGCCGGCCTCGATCCCATCGGCTGCCGCGAGGTGAAGGACCTGATTCTCGCCCTCGCCAAGCGCGGCAAGACGGTGATCCTCAGCAGCCACCTGCTGTCCGACGTGGAGGATGTCTGCGACCGGGCCGTGATTTATTACGGTGGAAAAATCCAGGCGCAGGGCACGCTTCAGGAACTGCTCTCCGAACGGGACCAGGTCCGCATCACGGCGCCGGCTCTCAGCCGTGAGGCCATGGACAAGGTCTTGCAGATCATCCGGGCGGACACCGGCGCCGAGGTCCGCGTGGATCATCCCACGCAGAATCTCGAATCCTACTTCCTCGGAGTCGTGGAACGCGCGCGCGCCCAGGCGGAGACCAGCGGCGCGACCAGCGGCAACCAGGTCGCCGAATTCATCCGGGGCGGTGCCGAGGCCGGCACCTCGCAATCCGAGCGGGTGCTGGAACGGCTCACCAAAGCCGCCGCCGCCTCGCCTTTGCCGGACGTTGAGGTAAAGGCTCCCGAACCTTCCGTGGACACCGCGAAACTGGACGCGCTGACCAAGCACGAGCCCGCAGCCGAGCCGGCCGTTCCGACACCGGCAGCCGTGCCGGCCAAGCCGGCCGACCTCACCAAGGCGAACGAAAAACTCTCCGGCCTGCTGGGCGGGAAGAAGTAGGGCGCCCCACGCTGCAACGCCGATGCAACCGCTGCTCGCCATCACCAAGATCACGCTCAAGGCCGCCATCCGGTTCCGGCTGGTGCTCGTGCTGCTGGGCTTGCTCATGACCGCGGTGGTCGTGCTGCCTGTCATCATCAAGCACGATGGTTCGGCGCAGGGCTTCACCCAGATCCTGATCACCTACACGTTGACCTCGATCACCGCGCTTCTGGGTCTCGCCACGCTCTGGCTGGCGTGCGGTTCGCTGGCGCGCGAAGTCGAAGATTTTTCGATGCAGCTCGTCTGCACCAAACCCATTCCCCGCTGGCAGATCTGGCTCGGCAAATGGCTCGGCCTGATGACGCTCAACGCGGTGATGCTGGGCGTGTCCGGCGTCACGGTGTTCGCCCTGCTGCACTGGAAGGCGTCCGGTCTCGGCGAAGCCCAGCAAAAGGTCCTTCGGGAGGAGATCTTCGTGGCCCGCGCCGGCGCGAGGGAACCCGTGCCCGACTTGGAACCGCAGGTCGAACAGCTCTTCCAGAAGCGTATCCGGGAAACCGCCGTGGCCAATCTGGACCGCGAATTCGTCCGCAAGCAGATCCGCGAACAGCTCAAGGCCGCCAACCAGTTCGTGCCGCCGGGCAAGGGACGCCGGTGGGAAGTGCCGCTCGGGCCGGATGCCGCGACGCGCCTTCAGGGCCAGACCCTGCACCTGCGCGTAAAATTCATCAGCCCTGACTACACCAGCGAGGGCACGACCTTCCCGTTCATGTGGGAAGTCGGCCCGCCTGAGGGCAAGCGGCGTCAGATGATCGAGAACAGCTTCTCGGCGGAATCCTTCGCCACGTTCCCCATCGCACCCGACCAGATCGCTGCGGACGGGACCCTCACCGTGGACGGTTTCAACGTGTCCGAAAAACCGGTGCTGTTCCCGATCGAGGACGGCTTCGAGGTGCTCTACCGCGAAGGCGGCTTCGGGCTCAATTTCGCCCGGGGCATCGGGATCATCTTCTGCTGGCTGGGGCTGCTCGCTGCCGTCGGCCTCTTTGCCGCCGCCAAGCTCCAGTTCACCGTCGCCGCGTTTGTGTCCATGAGCATCCTGTTCGTCGGCCTGTCCGGGAGCACCCTCGGCCAGGTGGTGGAACAGGGCGGCATCATGGGCATCGACCACGAAACCGGCATGGTTGACCAGAAGACCTTCGTCAACGACGTCGCGGTGAAGGTTTACGGCACGCTCAAGCAGGCCCTTGATCTGGTCACCGGCTACAATCCCGTGGATGCGCTCAGCACCGGCCGAAGCGTGACTTGGACGCAGCTCGGGACCGCATTCCTGCTCGTCGTGGTGCTCACCGGCGGCACCTTCGCCGGGCTAGGCATGTGGATCTTCACCCGCCGGGAACTGGCGGCTCCGCAATGAACGGACGCAAACTCATCTACGCGCTGGTGCTGATTGTGTCGCTCGTCGCGAGCGGCTTTCTCCAGAATCACCTGACCCGCGACCGCGAGACGCTCGGTCTCACCCGCACGGCGGTGATCAGCAATGCTCCGCCGGTGCTGGCTTTCACCACCGTCGCGCTCGGCGGTTTCCGCGGCCTGATCGCCAATGCGCTGTGGATCCGCACCTCGCAGCTGCAGGAGGACGGCAAATACTTTGAGGCGGTCCAGCTCGCGGACTGGATCACCACGTTGCAGCCGCACTTCACGCAGGTGTGGCTCTACCAGGCGTGGAACATGGCCTACAACATCTCGGTCAAATTCCCGAATCCCGAGGACCGCTGGCTGTGGGTTCAGCGCGGACTCGAACTGCTCCGGGACCGCGGACTCGCTTACAACCCCAACCAGGCGCTCATGTATCGCGAGCTCGCCTGGTTCTATCAGCACAAGATGGGCGCCAACCTCGACGACGCCCACTGGATCTACAAGACCGAGTGGGCCAGGATGATGAACGACGTCATCCCCGGTGGCCGGCCCAATTACGAGGAACTGCTCCAGCCGGCAACTCCCGAGGCGAAGGCGCGGGTCGAGCAGCTGACCCAGCGTTACAAACTCGATCCCGCGATCATGAAGAAGGTGGACGAGACCTACGGCCCCCTCGAATGGCGTCTTCCCGAAACCCACGCCATCTACTGGGGCATGGTCGGCGTCGAGAATTCCCCCGCCCAGGACAAGATGCCGCTCCGCCGGGCGATCTTTCAGCCGATGCTCACCGCCTTTCATCGCGGCAAAGTGATCACCAACCGCTTCGCCCAACGCATCGAGGTCGTCCCCAATCTGCTGATGGTCACCAACGCCTCCCGCGCCTACGAGGACGCAATCAAGGCCGAACCCGAGCAGGCCGAACACATCGCCCGCGCCCACCGCAACTTCATCAAGGATGCGGTCTACTTCCTCTACGCCAACAACAAGACCAGGGAGGCGGAATACTGGTTCCGGCGCGTGCAGGAACTCTATGGTTTTGGACCGCAGGTCGGTCTCACCAACCGCACGATGGAGGAATACGCCCTCACCCGCGTGCAGGAGGACGTCAACGAATCCTCGCGCGACCGCCAGACTGCCATCCTCCAGGGCATGATTTCCCAGGCCTTCTTCAACTACGCGGTCGGCGAGGACGACCATGCACAGGGCCTGGAGCGCATGGCGGAACGCATTCACGCGAACTACACCGCCCGCACGGACCACAAGGCCAGCATCAAGCGCGTGGAACTGCCCCCGCTCGGCGAACTCAAGCGCAACGTTCTGCTGGAAATGCTCCGCCCCGATCCCGAGGTCAGCGCCGAGTTCCAAGCCGCCCTGCGGTCGCGCCTTGGCCTCC
>Ga0169931_10001888_pt1 | contig 34554 bp, 27 predicted proteins | sample Kivu_15m_20L_FD_129675 | JGI IMG/M metagenome (GOLD analysis project Ga0169931, IMG submission 129675) | Freshwater microbial communities from Lake Kivu, Western Province, Rwanda to study Microbial Dark Matter (Phase II) - Kivu_15m_20L... | ecosystem: Environmental > Aquatic > Freshwater > Lake...
ACAATCTTGTTTCAAGTGGAGTGCCAGATGCCACTACCACGACCAAGGGCATTGTACAATTGGCAGGAGATTTGGCGGGCACTGCAGAATCGCCGAAACTTAAAAAACCTTCATCTGGTACTGCGATAACGTTCATGGGTTTCGATGAAACTAACACTCTTGTAGTTGATATGGTACCAGATGCAACCACTACAACCAAGGGCATTGTGCAATTGGCAGGAGATTTGGAGGGCACTGCAGAATCGCCGAAACTTAAAAAACCTTCATCTGGTACTGCTACCTCATTCTTGGGTTTTGATGACTCTGGAGCTCTGGTTTCAGATACGACATCCATCCCAGATGCCACTGATACAACCAAGGGCATTTTAAAATTGGCTGGTGATTTACATGGAACTGCAGATGCGCCCACTATAAAACAGCCAGCTCCGGGAACAATTGTTTCCATTGCAGGTTTTGATTCGGAACACAAGTTTGTTCAGTCCGAAATAAGCAAAGCTAAACATAAAACACAATTTCTTCGCAGATACGCCGTCTCAGCAGGCTCTTTGCAGTCAAACACTACAGTTTACATATTAAATAGCGCCACACAGCAAACGACTTACAACTCGGTATATGCTCTAGATACAACCACTAGCACATTTGTTACTACAGGTAATATTAAACATATCAAAGAACTTCTACTAGATCCATATTTACAAATGAGATGGATAACTGTGCGCATAGTAGTCGCAAAAAATGTTGCAGATTTTCCAAATACCGTAGTACTAGTCGCTTCTTTGAACCGCGTAAGCGATTTGTCACCCGTTGCACAAACGTCAATAATTACATCGAGTTTCATGTCTACATTGACGATGGAAATTACAACGTTTGTTCTCGGGTCCACAGATCCCTTTGTAACGGGAGGTTATTTCCTAACTCTGCACCACAATGATGGTGTTGCCATGAGTTATGGTAGCGTAACCATTACAGCATTTGCGTCAGATGACAAGATTAACTAATCAAAATTGATCCTATAGGAAAATTAAAGAACTGGAAAAAATGGAAAATCGAGAAAAAATTATCTCTGACTGTGTAGCCAAATTGGAACCAATGATCGATTCCGAAGAAAAACGTAAAATGGTACACGAGTTTACGTCAAAGATATTAGTCTCAATTGCTGACCTCATAAATAACGCGGTTGCTGAAATTGTGAGCGTGGAAGCTGCGCCGAAGAAGGTCGTGGCTAAGAGGGTCGTTAAACGCAAGTGTACATATAAGGATGCCAATGGAAAACGCAAATGTGATACCGTTATACAGACGGGAAAACTTTGCCCAGAGCACAATCAAGGTACAAGTGTATTAGATTTAATAGAGCATACTAATAATCTAACTATTGAAGAAGATAAAGCTGCCATCAACGAATCCGATGCGGAAACAACCGAGCCACTAATCGCACCATAAACGTTTAGTAATTTTCATGTTCAGTGGACATGAAATTTTTATGTCTTGAATACACAATCGAGTTCATATATTGTTATCTCGCGTACATTATTATACAATCGAGTTCATATCTTATCGAGTCGCGCCCTTTTAAAGGGTGCACAAACCCGTTCAAATTGATCATTGTACACTGACAGTTGAGAGTGTGTAAACTACAAGAATGTGCACAGTATATCTATACGATTCGTTGAAGACCGGAACAAACACAAATGGCATTTACCGAGAAGCTTTTCAGCTCTATTGTATACAAGAATCACCCGTAAAAGAATTGCACTGCTACTCGGTTTACAACTGTAAGTGCGAATTGTATTTGTTTGCATTTTGGGGTACCGAAGAAGATAGATGTGTAAATGGAGAAGTAAATGCTCCGAAAACGCTGAATGAAAAAGAATTGCGCTCAATATTTCCAAATGCTAGTATTGTTTACAGGCATAGATTTACAGACATAGATGTTTCGATTGTGGATGGTAAACCAAAGATTGCGGAAACTGCATGTGTAGTCTATTCATTTGATAGCTATATTGCAATGCGCAAGAAGTCTGATAGCATTCCAAAAACGGGTGAACTAAATGGAAAAACGTATACCATTGCAATTTGTAACAATCAGGTTACTCCGGAGATTAACTTTTTAGCCAATGCTGGTATAAACAGCACTGGCTGGATAAACGTCTCTGGTTTTAACGAAAAGAAAGACTGTGAAGTTGTCAATGTCAGACCGCAATGGATGGGCCAAGATATTCCATATGCAACTAGAATGAGATTTTTTGAAGCTACATATGACGAAATGTCATTGTCACAATCCGACGATCCCAAATATAACAATTATATACCAAAGTCTATAAAGATGGCATTTGATATAGAATCGTACAATCCCAATCCTGGTATTACAATTAGAGATGATAAGAAATGTACTGTATTGTTTCAAATATCTTGTGCAATTAGATGCGACGATGACGTGCACAAGGTGCTGTTTACATTGGGAAAGCCAGAGGGTATAGACGAGGATGTTGTAGTTTACCGATGCCTTGACTATATAGAAATATTGCTCAGATTCGCAGACTTTATTCGCTATATCAAACCCACTTTGATTACGGGTTGGAATATTTTTGGTTTTGATTTGGCATACATGCACTATAAGATTGAGGATATTGGATACAATCACTCTGCTAGTTCCGGAAGACCCGAGCCGTTTAAAGATGTGTTTTTTAAACGATTATCTTACCATCCGTTTAGTCGAGGATGGTCAAAACCAGTTATTGTAGATGGTGTTTTTGATAAAGCTTCCAATGTGAGTGCATATACATTTATCACACCTGGAACATACTTTGTGTGTTCTATGGAAATTTTAAAAAAAGAGTTTATGAAGCTAGAGAGCTATTCTTTGGGATATGTAGCACAGCAGCTTCTCGGATCTACCAAGGACGATGTTAGCAATGCAGATATGGTTAAATGTTACAGTGATTGTTTTATAAAGAAAACTCCAGATTGGAAGATGCTGGGAACGGTTGGGCAGTATTGCGTCAAGGATAGTGTACTTTCGCTTGGGATATTTGAACATAAACTCTATGGTCCGCAGATTGATACACAGGCTAGCATTAATCACTTGCCACCATCCCAGATGGCTAGCAGAAATCAGAGCATTCGTGTATTGGCCACTGCCTATCATAGCACCATTGCAAATAATATGGTGTTTCATGAAAGCATGTGTGTTTCCAGAGACTATGAGGGCGCGCTTGTATTGAATCCAAAACCGGGTATTCACAAGACTGTAATATCGTTTGATTTTGCATCTCTGTATCCATCGGTCATGAAATGCTTTAATATTTGCCCATCGACTCGCATTACAAAAATGCCAAATGGTGATATCCAAGAAGAGCTTAAACCATTTTGTAATTCCATTAAAGTTCAATCGCATGTGAATTGTATACACGATCCAAGAGTAGTTATGCGAACTTACAATAACGTTTTGGCGAATGTTAAAAAGCAGTTTGCTGAGGCGGTTTTATCGTTTACGTCTCGATTCAAAGCACCGAGATCTGCTCCAATTAAGGATCTTACCGTAGAGAGAACTGTAATTAGCGAATGTAATTCCATTAAAAGTAGCATTGGTTACGTTTTGAGGCGTTTGCGATCTATATATGTATTTGATGATGAAAAAAGAGTAAAGTCAAAAGAGCTCAGGGACATTTCAGAGATGAATTTGTTTTCAGGGTTACATTTTGCACTTGAAATGGATGGCGTCGAAGCGCTAAACAAAAAAATTACAAGTCTACAAGAGTACATTTTGGATAGAAAACTTGTTGATGCAGAGATGAAGAAGCTTGGACAGATTTTGATTGCTGAAACAAAGCTTGACATTAACGAATACAAGTTTGACAGTGACGAGGCTGAACAGTCTAAAGCAAATCCAGTATGCGTGGACACGTATGAATACTTCTTGAAGAAAGAGTATAGAAATGGAATTTTTCCACAGCATGCAGAGAATTGTAATGTAAAGCGCAGAGAGGCTAGAAAAGCTATGGAAGGCTGCTCTGACAAGTCTAAAAAGGCTCTGTTGGATCAAATACAGCTTGGATACAAGATTTGTGCCAATTCTACGTATGGTATAGCTGGAACTAAAAAATCTCCACTATATCATGTACACACGGCAGAAGCAATTACCACGCAGGGTAGAGCATTTCTTAGAATGAGCAGTGAGTTATTGCAGAGGTATAAATGTAACATTATTTATGGAGATACAGATTCGCAGTATTTGAATGTGCCGCACATATTACAAGAAACTGGTGTGGCTTTTGCAGCTAAACAATTGCCGCTTAGCGGTATAGAGTATGAACAGGCTTGTGCTCTTGCAACGGATCGGTATGCAAAGGAAACTTTGGAGCCTGCAATCAAGAATGAATTTGCAAAGTATGAGGGAATTAGCTTGGAAAACGAGGGAAATGTTTTCTCTAGAATATTGTGGCTGTCTAAAAAACGATACCTTAGTAAGACTATAATGAAGGGCGGTAAGTTTTGTAATGTTATGCCGTTTAAGGGGAAGGGTACAATGTTGCAGCGTAGAGATAGTGCCATTATAGAACGTATAGGCATGACATTTTTATGCCAGGCGGCTCTATCGATTAATACAGACCATCAGCTTTTACTGGAAGAGCTAAAGACGTGTCTTGGAGAAGAGTATAATGATCTTTTGAGTATATTTAAAGATTTGTTGAGTACTGATATACAGAATGCTGCAATTCAAGCCGTTTACATGTATATTGGAAATCAGATTGATCTTAGAGACTTGAAACTGTTTTCTTACATTAAAAAGAGCAAGTTGACTATGGCATCTCTAACTTCATTTGCAAAACCCATTGCCGAAGGTGACAAGCTTGTATACGAAATTAGTGGATATAAGGTTAAGATACCCAAGACTATTAAACCTACAGTCGATGCACTGGTTGATTCTCTGCCTGCACATGCAAGAGCACATTATAAACTCATGTCTTCGGGAGAAAATGTAATTGATGGGAGAGTTACATACGTTTACATTTTAGATAGAAGTAGTTCCAAGAAGGGGGATTGTATGACACCAGTACAGCTGGTTGGTGACGGGCAGATATATGTGGAATCGTATTGTGACAAAATCGGCAATTGCTTTATAGAATTTTTGAATAGTTCCAGTCATGGCATGCGCGGAAAATCTGATATTGTCGATCACTGTAAACAATTTCTAGAATATAGTTTCTTTCAAAAGAAATTAAAGACGAAGAGTCCATTGTTTATCCATTTACTAAGCGTCTTTGGCTCTATGGTTTACAATCCACATACTGACATTAAAAAGATTATCAACTATGCAAAGTCTAGATGTTCACTCATCTCAGATGATGATATAAAAAATTTTATATTGAGCGTAATTCAGCGTACAATTGACAACCATAAAAATACATTGCAATCGGTATACGAATGCTACATACAATTTACATTTGCAAAACTTGTGAGCTATATGACCAGTGTAACGAGGGTATTGGTGATGGAAAACTGCATCTATGCATACGTTGTACCTCCAAGTGGTAAACGGGCCAAAGTTCACCATAAAAAAATGATACCAATCGAGCAGGCAACTACAGATGGTATTAGTCTTGATGCACAATCGTATGGAGAGGAGTTGAGTGGCGAATTTCAAGAGATACTGACGCACTGTAAAACTGGGAACTTTTACGATCACTTCTTAAATAAACAGATTGCACAATTTTGTACAAGTTGTAAACAATGCCCAGAAAACACGAAAGCCACTACGACTGCGAAGAAATCTCGGATGACGACATCTCTTCCAACGACGACTATGAAGAAGTATACGAAGAAGATGTAGATTATGACGATGACGACTTTGAATGTGAAGAAACGCAGCCAATTTTTTCATATGGTAGAAAGGCTAAAATATCTCCATTTGTTCCAAAAGTTGATTTGACAATTATCGACACAGAAGTAGAACAAGAATATAGTCCAAACATTGTACCACCCGGCAGCTCTGGATGGAAACGTGCCAGTATCGTGGAGAGCACATCTGACATTTTCGAGTTTCCAACACTCGGATCGAATATAAAAGTTGAAAAAAATAAAAATAAACTAGAAACATCCTTTTATCTAGACAAGGTACTATCTACCATAACAATGGAACCACCAAAAGAAGAAAAGGTGCAGCCAAACAAAACTAGAATTTGCAAGTTTTTTGCCATGAATGGTGCTTGTACAAAGATGGACTCGTGCAAATTTTTACATGAGAAGGTTGTCGCCAAGCCATTTGAAATTCGTGAACCGATGTGCAAATTTGCGCTTCGCAATGGCTGTAACAGACAAGAAACATGTAGATATCGGCATGCATTGGAGGAGATCAAGCCGTGTTTTTCCAAAGTGTCCACAGCGTGCAACAATGTCATGTGTATCTACAAACATGAAGATGACACGTTTGACAGCTATAAACGTCGCTATTGGAATCGAGTTAGTAAGATGCAACAGTCGAGTTAATTTTTATACTGCCAAGTATAAAATGTAGTAACTCGATTGTGTATATTGCGAGTCGCGAAGCGACGAGCCTTGCAGTCTCGAGTCACCGAAGGTGCCCGAATCGCGGAGCGATGAGTCGCGAAGCGACGAGCCTTGCAGTCTCGAGTCACCGAAGGTGCCCGAATCGCGGAGCGATGAGTCCCAAAGGGACGAGCCTTGCAGTCTCGAGTCACCGAAGGTGCCCGAATCGCGGAGGGACGAGTCACGGTGTTCCGAGCCTTGTAGCTCCGGAGCAGAACGGCGAGTCACGGAGTTCCGCAGCGATTAGTCTAGTAGAGACGAGCCACTTCGTGATTCTATAGCTTTGCATATATCGGTGTATGGTGGTGTAGAATTGCATGCTAATAGTATTATAACATGGTAAAGTTTGTAAATCATGAAGATATTGTGGGTTTTTAACAATTCTTTAATGTACTGGGTGTCGTTGTGGGTTATTTTAGTCCAAACATCTTTTCCATATGTTTTGTTGCAAAATGTTTTGCATCTTATTATACTATACATGTCTGTAATTGTATTGTATGATACATGATGTTTACACACGTCTTTTTTAAAGTACTCGCATATTTCGTAGCACAGTGGTTTGTAGTATTGTTGTGATTCGAATTCTTTAATGTTAATCTTTTCTATTATTATGCTTGGAGAATATTTCTTTTTAATTTCGTTTAATATTGTAAATGGATCGATATCTTGTATACCGTTGGCCAAGTTTATAACTGGGTCCAGCCCAAGCAATCTTTGACCGTTTGCGAAATAAAATATGGAATTTGCTGGAGATATTAGTGTTTCGAGTTGTTTTTTAAGTACGTAGTGTGATTTTTCTATACAAAACAATATAAAAATGTATGCATCGTAGCCTTTGGTTGGATGTGAAAATATTCTATGTTTCTTTGCCAGCGCGTTAGTTCTTCTAACTCGCGATGACGTAGAATGTCCAAAGTCTATCATGACTGGCATATATTTATACACGAATGTGTAAGTTTTGTCTTTTATGGTAATTACAGTCTCTTTTGTGCGTCTAGTTAATATGATGTTGTTGGTGTGGAGATCATAATGAGTGAATCCTCCAAGGCTCAGTTGCATATATCTAATTGCAACAATAAGTTGCACATACACGTTTATGAAATCGTGTATTGTAACGCTGGTATCTGATAGCCAACTGCTAAGCAGAATTCCATCTACATATTCCAGTAGCATAGATTCTGTATTGTCACTCTCATGTCTATACAAATAGGTATTTACAAACATTGGGCACTGCCTTATATGTTCGCAAATCTCCATGCCTATTAAATATTCACTCATAATATTACTCTTTGAATTTTTTAATATCATATCTACACCGTTTACATTAACTTTTAATATCTTGCACGTTCCATTATTTTTATATATAACATCTTTATCAGAGGTGAGTGCAAGTATGGATTTATCATATTTTTTATCTACAATACATTGTAATACTTCACGTATCAGCTCGTGAGAATAGCCAACGAGGCTTACGTCAAGATCTTCTGTTGATATTTGATCGTCATTGATCATGTTTATTTAGTAAATTACGAAACTCAAAAATGAAAAATGTAAAAAATAGCTAAATGTATTTGACAATGCATTACATTCACGATAATGCATTGTCAAAAAATACAGACTGATGGTGTTTCTAGTAAACATTCAGACTACACCCAAGCATGGTACTTATTGCTGATTAGCTGACATACTTTCCGTTTTGCGGTTCTCTAACAATCGTCAAACTATCCGCTCTACCCCCCGGGGCGTTTCAATCCTATCTTTAGCCACATTACAATATTCATGCTCTAAATTCTGTAATGAATAGCGTGGGATCGCACATAGTAAACGAGATAAATTTTTCACATGCGAGAAAGCCCAGTTAAAATACTAAATTCTTAAGTAGGCATCACTAAGACTCATAAATCATGGAATGATATCGCACGCTTTGATAAGTGGACCCAGCTAAGATCAATCCGTTGATGGTGTGTTAATTTTTTTAAGGGAGTATAAATATTTTGATATCGGCAAATTATTTAAAACCATTATATTCAAGGATACAGGAAAAATTATACTCGTTCATGAATGTTAATTTTTCAGCACATTTACTTCATTAAAACATAAGAATCGATTACGAGCGACAACTTGTAATAAAAAAATAAGGACAGTTTTAATGCGTTACACGTATTAAATAAATCGTCGTCGTAAAGTAATCGTGGAGTATAATATTAAATAAATGATATATATACAAGACTCATACAATGTTGTTGGCGATTTGAACACATACTTTAAAAGTATCGAGGAGGAGCGATGTCTCTTTTGTAGTGACGAAAAAACATGTGCACTTTGCGATAACACGTATCAAAAGCTTGATAACTATGACCTAGCAATGCAATTGGTTAATCTATTCTTTCTGTTCAAATCTTCAGTTGATGCAAAAGGATTTGACGATACAAACATTATGCTATACACAACTGACAGCAGACATGTATTCATTGCACTTGCAGGGGATCTTGATAAGCCAAATACTGAAATATGCAAATATGTTCACATGCTCATACGACTTTCTATAAATGACGAGTTTGAAATCCCTAGAAAATTTAAACTGCTGAAAGATGATACGCCTCACCTTGATATGATTAAATGTGTATATTTCTCTTAATCAAGTAAAGGATCGATATATATTTCTTACGCAAAGTGAGTGTATATTTTACGTAAGCATTTCACTTAATTACAGGATTGATATACATTTCGTACGCAAAGTGAGTGTACATTTCGTACGCAAAGTGAGTGTATATTTCTTATGCAAAGGATAGATGTAAAAGTAAGTATATATATATTTCTTATGCAAAGTGAGTATATTCCAAACATCACTGATTAATAAATGGCCCGATCATTGACAGATTTATCAGCATATGCATTTAAGAAGTATTTTAAGGTATACAATGGACATGGAATATACTTTGACATGATCAATACTGCAAACTCCTGCTGTACTGCAGCAGGAGTATACGAGGAGGATATTCTAATGGAATTTGTATATTCAGCAATTAGAGTTGATCATATTGATTGTTTTAAACGGCTTACGGAAAATGTCAAATACTCAAAACTTGTACTTCGCGATCTTGCAGTGGAGTCCGTGAGATATAATGCGTATAAAATTTTTGCATATTTGACTAAAACCCACGCGCTCATAGAAGACAATGAATTTTTATTTAATCTGTTGAGCGAAATGCGAGACTACGACGAACGATCCAGCCCAAACTTCAACAAGTGTTATGGCATCTTGCGCAATATGATGACAACAGAGCAAAAGGATTTTATTTCACTGATGTTGAAAGATCAGATGGCAGACGTTATTCCAGATGAACATGCGTCGTGTTTAGTCTATCTTGTCGACAATGAATATGTTAATGATAAAAACTATGATATCTGCAATCCTTCGTGCAGCTTCATCAAAAGTCTCAACCGGATGTTAATGTGCTCAAATACAACAAAAGCACAAATGTTTGAAATGAGTAAATTTCTAATGGAGGATATTCCACCCGGATATTATTCATTCGTACGCTCTATGAATATAGATCTTGTTGATTAGAATATATTCTTAGATCTTAGATGATGTGTTCATCTTATAACATATCACGTCGATTAAATATGGTCTTAGAATATATCATGTCGATTAAACTTGTAGGCAAGTTTAAACTCGCTATTACCAACGGTAAACGATTTCGGTATTTCATCATGTCCATCTCCATCTGCTTTGGTCTTATACAAAAACATGCTATCATATTTGTTTGCAGTTGTTATGGTTGATGGAATCCATATACATGTATACTTTAACGTTTTTACATACTTCATTAGTGCAAAGAACTCTTTCTTGCTGTCAAACTGTGACCCAAACGATTCGTACAATGTCTGTAGAGCATTTCCCTCGGCGGGTGGAAATATAATATAGCCACTATAATGCTGTAACGCATCTCTTGGTACATCTTTCAAACTTTGCAAGACTAGCATATAAAGCACTTGAAAATGTCTACCATTTCTAGCCATTTTCCTCTGATTTACATCAGTCTTTAGCTTCGTATCGTAGCTACAATCGTCGCATATTAGAATATCCCACACCTTTCTAACTGGATTACTTTTTATCACACGAGTTCTCCACTTGAACCATTCGTCAAAGGCGTTTCCATCACTGCTGCTATAAATAAGCATCTTAGGTACGAAGTCGTCATAGAAGCCGTTGCAATCGTTTGTGTTACAGATTGCATGAATAGAATACACCGCGTTTCTTTTTTCATAGCATACATTCTTCACAAAGGAAGATTTTCCGCTACCGGGGCTACCGAATACAATAATTCTGGATGCATCTCTACAATTTCCAGATACAGGAGGGTTTATAAAATCTAGGTTATCAACAAACTTGAGATTTTGAAATTGATAGTCGTCGAATGACTCCATTTATTTGTAAAAATATGGTAGATGTATCAAGTGCTCAAGTGCCAATACGAAACATCGAGCTGTTTTTTAATTTAAAACAGTGTGATATTATTCACGCATCGAATGAATTGTATATTGGACGCGGCGACGTGTTGGTATACTTGTTTATTACCAGTAAACAAGCATATACCGAAATGACCAAGACCGGATTTTTATATCAAAAAGATGGAACTGTGAAAATAGCAAATTCTTCATTTCCGGATCTACCACAAAAGATCTATTTTGCAATGAAGGACAAGTTTTCATATGAACGGAAAAATGTAATCATCTTCCCAGTAGAGCACTTGTACATCACTCCCCGCGGTTACATGTCAGTTTCCCGTGTCACCAAAGTGCAAGACATACATTTTGTGAAACGAAATCCATCTGGCGCCGTCTCTGTATCCGATGTAATTTGTATATATCTGGGTGCTTTGCCGGGCGATGTGTTGCAATATGTTCGCAAAGGAGAACCCAACACATTTAGACATGTAATTGGAACTCCACTCTTATAATAAAGAATGGATCCATTAGGAACGTATCTGTTAATAATGCTCGGCGGCGCCGCGGCTGCAAATTCCATGTGTCGAGATCGAAAAGCACTGGCAGTTGTGTTTTTCTTAGTAACTATAATGTTTATCATATTAATGGGAAGAAGTAAAAAGGAGCCGTTTTCGTGTAATACATGTTCGGGATAGCCTATCTTCTAAGCCGCTTTGAAATTCTCCTCGATCGTTATTTTTTTTGACTTTTCTCTACAAATAAATGTTCAAACAACAACAAACTGCTCAGCATACGTCTCAATCTACCATCAAGGAGGGTTTCACCGATGGATGGCCCTGGTGGCTGTGGCTCATCATCATCCTTATTGCCGTCGGCGTCGTGGTCATGCTGATGAAGAAGGGGTCAGATAAAAGCTCATCGACTGAAACTTACGTTTACTAATCTTATATAACGTTTTAGGGGATATTTATTCTCCAGCCCTTCCAACACCTGCTCAAGGTCTTCCACTTTTTTGTAGCTTCAAACGGTAGACTTGTAAAATGAATGCAGACTTTTCACCACTTTTCAAGAAAAATGGCAGATCATAACAATAACGATGTCGTTATGATTTGGAAGGTTGCGCTTGTTACCGTTTTAACGATACTTTTAGCAGCGATTCTACTGAAAAATGACTTTCACGCTGTAATTTCATACTAAATTCAATACAATGATACCTCATATTCTATTGTCATCTCTTATGTTTATGTCAGCTCAGCTGGCGGTACAACAGCCTTACACAATTTCCGGAAATGTTGCAATGTATATGATGAAAACGTATAATTTAAATATTTACAAATTCAACATTGAATTGCAGAAGCATATTCCAAAAAACTCGATGAACAATCATGTTTTAATTGATCTTGCTTGCAATGGTAAAGAGTTGCCGTTGGTATATTTTGACACTGAAAATAGGTTACTTTTGAATTGTAACAGGGTTCAAGAGTGTGACAAGGATGGTATAATAAAATCTCTTTCAAATGCACTAAAGTCTAGAATTAATGTTGAAACATGTATTGAAAGCGAGGAAATCATAGACGATAAAGAAACTGTAGCACTTTACAATTCCTTACACGCTGCAAAACACGAGCATCCACTAAGTGAATGGTATCGAAAAAGTCTTGGGTATTGAAAAACCTAGCTTCAAAAAAATATTTTTACGGTAAGTAACCGAGTGTATCTCAAATATTTTTACGGTGCGTCTCAAAAAAATATTTCATGGCTGTAAAACTATGAAATAAACAATTCGACGCGTATAGCGTCAAACAATTGTATAAACATGTTGCATTTCTGGTATGGTGAACTCTATCGGCTCGTATGCCGACATGAATATTTTTCTACATGCTTCATATGATAAAATTTTACGATGCTCCTCTGTCAAATCCGATGTTACAATCTGTGCACGAAGTTTTACGGGTCCCATGTTGGGCACCGTACTATTGTAATCACATCCGCAACCAATACAAAATTTTAGAAATTGTTCAAATGGCAAATCTATCTTTGATAGAATATCTTTTAGATTGTGAACATGGACTTCGTTGCCAGTAATCTTGGAAATGACACACTCCACTCCATATGCAAGAGTATCGCTGTCCGTACTCCAAACATAATCACACTTTTTACTATGAAAAAGTCTTGCACAAAACTGTTCAGCTTCGCCATCTGCCTGGTATACGGTATAGTATTGCTTGGCTACATCCGATAAATACTTCCAGTCTTCAGGAGTTGGGCGAATATTCTCATTCTTTTCTCGTTGCGTTATTATTTTAGATAATACTTTCTCTGTGATTGGTGCAGCCTTAAAATTTACACTTTTAGTGTTATTGCACGATGTCCAGAAAATTCGATCCTCCTCTGCAAGTTCTTCTCCCATGCTCATCTTTGTTTGCAGAGCTTTGAACTTTATTGTTTTGTTTTTAGATTGTTCCATTGTTGTGCTTCGTTTATGTTGTGTATAAGATTTTTCAGTTGGGGACCTGCCTTCTAGCACAAAAATTAGACGTATGCCCCGTGATACAAACGACTTTAACAAATCTTCTAAATATGTTTTCCATTTAGGGTGTCCCTTTAGAGTATACAAGAACGTTGGAGCATCCACTGCTATAGTAGAATTTGATAAATCATCCAACGATATTACCGTTGAACTGTACCCATACTTTTCTCGCATGTGGCGTAATAGATTTTTAATACCCATAATATTATAGTAAATGTAAAATTATATTATTTCAATTGTTTCACACGCAAAATACAGTTGACACTTCAGAATGTATATATTCACTGCAACTTCGCGGACGCTTAGCGGTACAATTTGTTCAAAAATGGAGAAACTGAAACTCTTTAAATATAGCTAGATAAAGGGTACAGTAAAAAATGACTGTGATAGGGACTGTACTCGATAAAATATAATCATGTTTCTCATTGCAATTACAACTCTATTTGTGGCGGTTTCGGCCGATTCCACACAAGTTTTAAGTGTAGCCAAACCAGAACACCCGGTTAACTACACAGAATTTAACCATACCGTATACGCTAACAATGTTGGAGTAGATGAATTGGTAAAACTGAACGAGATTATCAGGCAACAACGAGCACTTCCTTTTGGTGGAGTTATTCCACGCTTCACTGATAAACGCAGACCCAGGCGCCACATTGATGATGATTCCGAGTCGTCTTATGATCGTCAAAGTTCGGCTAGATATGCACAAGACGACAGGCGCTTTGGAAGCGCGGATGAAGAGTTCGCGAGATCTAGATCCGGCTATAGACGAAGCCACCAACTCACCTCTAGAGAACAGTCCCTCCCTTTCAATAGGTATTTCGGTGGTCTTCAGAATTTTAATCTTTCAGGAAATGCATTTGTGGAAATGTTTAATAGATTCCAATTCAATCTATACGATATGCTATGCGTTTCAACTACCGCCGACCGTCACATATATGCACGCATGGCAAATAGTATAGAAACTTCTATTACACAACTGGATCGTATAAGGAGGAATATGGCAGAATATATTGCTTTCCGCCCTCGGAACGTTGATATGTGCGAATAAAGCGTGACTAAATCGGTATGCGTTCTATATAGTTTCATAGATAATCAAATGTATTTTTCATGACGCATGCGTTATGAAAATATTCAAACATGAAATCTAGGCTCTAACTTTTAACTGTGTTCCACATGAATAGTCTTCGTCTATCAAATCGTTGTCCTTTAAAAATGTCTTCAAACTCTGACACATTGTGAGTACCGTGCAACAGTTCCATAGTAATATTTCTCTTTTCATGTGGGGATATACAGCTATCACATCTGCAATGTCTTGTGTTTTTGTATTGTTTGATACATCTAGAATGGTTGCAATATCACGGACACCGAATCTCATATACAACGATTCTATAACCTCTTCGTGTAGTGCTTTGAATGGGTCGAGTTTACACATGCAAAGTGTGGTTATAAGATCTGCCTTGTGCCAGGTTGAACAGTTTTTACCTACACGAATTTTTCTTTTATCCGTTACATCTCCAGATTCGTCTTTTGAATATCGTATACAAAAGATTCCGTTGTTAATGTTTATGAAACCAAAAACCCCATACTCGTTTGATGCAATATCATGTCGACGCTGTCGTCTAAATTCTTGTACAATATCACACTCTTCAGGTGTACTATCTCTCCAATATTTATCATAGGTTTTCCATTTGTTTTGCACAAACCATTGCATTGAAAGAGTTCCATCTGTTAAATACACGAGCTTGAAATATTTTAATATATACTCTTTTGTTTTACACTCTTCCATTGTCGTGAGTGCGTTCATTAGCATTTGCTCTTTGTATTCTAGTGTCAAATCTATAATCAGAGATTCAAACTGCTCATAATTCTCACACTTGTACAACTCTGTTTCTTTGAGGTGTTGCACCAGTTCGGCAGTGTGGTCAATGTATCGTTTGAAAGATACAATTTTTTTAGGTATAACATTTTTGGGCAAATAGATATCCATTAGACTTGGTGAAATGTATGGTTTACCAAAATTATTCACGTATACAATACCATCTTTTTCATAGAACATAAATGTACCATATATGGTTTGTAATCCAGTTTTGTTTACATATACCGTGTCGTATAGAGTTTTCAAGAAATGATACTTGTTGCAGAAAGAATCTGATATCGCAGAATACAGATCTTCAATGGAAACACTTTTCATGTCGTTTTTGATAAAGTGTTCAATTATAATATTTTGTAAATGTGAAGTATCGTTGGATGTCAACAACCACTGATTTGTGGTACTTTGCATTCCTTTATCTCGATATGTACAAACATAGTCACATGTTTCATATTCGCACTCTCTTGACATGTCAAATTGTGAGCCGTATGTATTTCTACTTTTCATCAAGTTACAATCAAATGCATTCTGCTTCAGCTTGTAGAGAATGTGTTGAATTTTTAAATCTTTTTTCTCTGCGAGTTCGTACATGTACAAGTCAATGGAATATTTTTTCAGATTTGCAGTGGTGCAACAATTGCAGTGTGCTGCATAGAGATAAACATTTACATGTTTCACTTCTGGTAAGTCAACATGCGATCCATATCTAACACCTCGTCCAATGATCTGTGAAGTTTCTGAAAAGTTCCAATGCGGTGAGAGAATGTGTATATGCTGAATATTCTTTAACGTATACGTCTCCATCATTACACGAGATCCTATTACAAATGAAATGTACTCTCCTCTAGCATTATCACTTGCATTGAAAGTATCCAAATATTTTCCAATATCGTTAGGTGTGCATGTTTCGTTCGTTATTACGACAAAAGAATTTTTGCGTTTACCAATACCATCCGTGGATGTAACGTGATGAAATCCAAACAATTTCAAAATGGCCGTGAGCAATATGATACCTGATCCGTTTACAAATTCGCAAAATATGAACGCTTTTTCATTGCCATGGCTTTTCAGATATTCTACGAGCGTATGATATTTTATGGAATATTTTTGTAAATTTTTTACAATGTCTTTTGTGTCGACATGTGGTTTAAATTCTAAATCTTCTTTGGAAATATACTCTTTAAATCCACCATTTCCATATGATTCATCTGGAAATACAAAACATGATGCCTGTCTAGGTTCAAAGAAAATTCCTTGGTTATTATTCTTGATTCTCTGTGACAAGTGGAATACTCGCGATTGAAAATCGCTCATTTTAATGTTGAGTGTTACAAAGTTGTCGAGCTTGTGCTTTTCACCTACAAATCTTTTGACAATTCCACATTCACCGGATTTCATAAATGAATACATCATCTTAACCTGATCCAAAAAAAGATTTATATTCTCGGGATGTATTACATGATCGGACATTTGACGCTCTTCCGATAATAGCAGATTGAACATGTGAACAATTTCGACATCGGAATCTTTCATGGGAGTTCCCGTTAGCAATAGAATTTTTCTATGACGAAGTATATGAAAAAGTCTATACATCTGAGAATAGCAATGCTTTAGTTCATTGTCCATTTTTTTGCGTATATTGTGAGCTTCATCTACAATGATGAGAGCATTGTCATATAAATTTCTAATTTTCTTATCATCTGAATTGAGCAATTCTCGTGTAAAAGTTTCAAATGTTTTGAATATAAAATCTCGTTTTATGGTCTGTCGCAATTCCTTGACTTGCATGGATTGATAGCTTTTAAATCTACAAGTGCTAAGCATATCGTTCGAGAAAACGTCATGTGATGCAGAACTCTTTGTTATAATTATGGTTTTGTCTAGTGTTGCTCGACCGAGCGCATAATCTGATGTGTTGTATAGAAATCGCTCGGCGACTGCTAGAGCGGTGCACGTTTTACCTGTACCCATTTCGTGTATAACCAACATTTCATTGAACGGCGTAAACGGCGACAGGACATTTGCTATAATGGCCTGATGTTTAAGAAATTGTGCACCTTCATCAAATAGAAACAGCTCTTTATGTTTAAAGAGTGATTCTACATTATCCTTCGAATAACTCGTAAAGAAATCTTCAAGATTCATTTATTATACATTTACTAAATGTTGTGTGATTATAAAACACAACCACACTTTGCCATGGGAAGAATTTTTTGAAAAATTTTTTTTGAAAATTTTTTTTTGAAAAATTTTTTTTGAAAATTTTTTTTTGAAAAATTTTTTCTAAATTTTTTTTTGAAAAATTTTTTTTGAAAATTTTTTTTGAAAAATTTTTTTTGAAAATTTTTTTTGAAAAATTTTTTTTGAAAATTTTTTTTGAAAAATTTTTTTTGAAAAATTACCCGGAGGCTACAAGACATCCATTTGTTACTGTTTCCATGTGCGATTACAGTTTACACATTTACTAAAAACCGTAACTGGTTCATCTGCAGACCTGGTTGCTTTGTTGAATGATATAACCTTGTTCTTGCCACAGTGTCTACACTGAACGGGACCATCCTCTACAGATACATAATTCTGCTTCAACTCTCGCTGAACATCGTCGGTGTCATCGTCAAACAGTGCATCTCCATGTATTCCCCAGTATAATTCAGAGCGTTTAAACTGTTCGAATATTGCAATGTCTTGATTTTTATTAAACTGTAATATGAAATTGTATAATTGTATTGGATCTTTAGATTCCATTTCTGCAAGTACCAACATTCTATTTCTACGACGCTGCAAACCCGCGTTTAGGGTATTGCAAATGGGATATTTATCACAGTTACACATTATATAGTTTAATGAAATCTTTTAGCGAAAATCAATATATATTTAACGAGTGTGCGGCGTGAGATTCAGAAAAGATTTTTCAAAAAAAATTTTTGAAAAAAAATTTTTGAAAAAATTTTTCAAAAAAAATTTTTGAAAAAAAAAATTTTTGAAAAAAAATTTTTGAAAAAAATTTTTGAAAAAAAAATTTCAAAAAAAAATTTTTGAAAAAAAATTTTTGAAAAAAATTTTTGAAAAAAAATTTTTCAAAAAAAATTTCAAAAAAAAATTTTTGAAAAAAAATTTTCCACGTGCATGTACATCGCGAGTATTTTTGTGTACGTGTGTACGTTTAGTGAGAGTATTCTTTTAGTACCAATATATTTTCTAAATAAACTATGAGGTTTTCGTGTTCGTATATATTTGAACCAACCACGCAAGGTTTAGTGGGTGTGTTAAAGCCGAATGCTAGAGGAAAACTAGATATAGATATAACTCCTACAGAAAAACTTGCAATAAATAACATTCCGGGCAACTACTCAAATGATTGGATTGACATCGAGTCTGGTGTTGACAAGCCTGTCATATTTAAAATTTGCAAATATATACTCAATCTTGTCGACAAGGAATATGTTGTAGCTAAACGATTGGAGGAAACGGTTGGAAGTATTTTACCACACTTTATTGTTTGCTATAAAAAGAATAGAGCAAAAACACTCGAGGTTGACGATTTTAAAGACTGTAAATGTGAAACTTTGATGCAAGAGGAGCATGGCAAATTAAAGAATAGAATATTCACTACAATAAGCACAGCTGTAACTAAAAAAAGAACACAGCTCAAGTATTTGTACGACCCCTTTGAACCGGACTACAAATTTAGTGTCGAGAGAAATGTAATATTTCTAGAACATGTAAAGGGAATCAGTTACAATGACTTTATAAGCTATTTTGACGATAACACATATAGAGGATATGGTGTAATCGAATCGACGGTTCAACAGCTGATATATTCTCTATTCATTGCACAGCAAAAATGTAACTTTTCACACAGAGATTTACATTTCGATAACATTCTTGTACAAGAATGTAATGAACGACAATTCTTTTTGTACTACACAAAATACAAAAATTTTGAACATCTGCGCCTAGTAAATTCGTTCGGTGTCATGGTTAGAATGATAGACTACGGACATTCGTACGTGGACAAATTGGAGGCTTCTCCAATTTTAACATCACTATTCTTTTCACAAGGCTTCTTCATGCCAGTATATGCAGATAATATATCCGATTTTAAGCACATTTACCTGCAACTTGCAAAGAGTAGATACATTAGAAACAAGTATTCGTTCAGTGTGCATAAAATGCTACATAATCCAAAAATGGAAAGTGATACTGGATATTATAAGAGAAGTAAACATGCTTTCGGTACACATTTACTGCAAGCGTGCATGGATTCTAAATTGCGTGCAACTACACTTTTTTCAAAAGACTATAGATTTGATAGTCTCGATGCATTGCTATTGCTTATCAACGCTAAAGATGTCTGTGCAGACATTTCAATGAGCAGCAATCAGAAATGGTTGGCAGACGACTTGCCTTTGGCTACACATCTAGAGACGATTTCTGATGAGTATTCTTTTCAGAAAAAAGAAGAAAAATACCGAGAACTTTTCGACTATCTATACGATTATTGGATCGATATAGAACAGATTGTAGACAAAGAAGACATAAGAGAATTCTGGATAGATTTAATCAATATGATTAGATCCAAGAAAACCCAATCAACACATTTCCACATGCTGCTAACAAAATACAATCCCAGTTTCAGCAAGAGTAAAGTGGACTCGCAAAAAATCATACTTACTATATCGGACATTGCGGTCAATATAGCACGCGATATGACCAATGATATTTTGGCCATACGGAAAATAGAGCAGCTGATTTATTCTGCACTGAATATGCACACTCCACTTAATGCAATGGATGAATTAGAAAAGGCTATGAATATAGACTCTAATGACATAAAGCACGTGTTTATACCCGGAGATATAGTCAACGTGTTTGACGCAGTGTTAAATAAAAACACAAGTATTATATTGCAGGAAAATCATGTAAATGTATTAAATTCATGCAAAAACAGTAAAGAACAAGCACTTTACATTAAGGTAAGGGTACAATCTTGATTACTTCCTTGGGTTTTGGAGGAAATGCGGCGTACACCTGTTCCAACGTCGGTCGCTTTGCAGGATCAACGGACAACATCTCTTTAATGGTCGTTTCAAATGGCTGTGTCTTACTGTATTCGACATAGTCTCCATTTCTAATATGTTTCTTAATATCCTCTGCATCCTTTGTACTAAAAAACTGTGATCGGACATGTGTAAAGGGATGCTTTCCATGTTTACGAATCATGTAGAGTACACAACCTAGTGCAAATACACTTGTCTGTTCAGTAAATTGCATTTTAGTTTCATCTGCCAACAATTCTGGTGCATAACAGAATTCCCTGCTAAATATTCCCTTTGCATAGTCGTTGTTTACACGGGCGTGTGTATCGGTTTGCAGATCGGGAAATCCGAGTTGTAGACCTTCAGAGCCCATGAATATATTTGAGGCGCATATATTGTTGTGATGGCGCACGGCATCCGAATACTTGTGCTTCTGTGCAATGTCGTGATATGCCTTGAAACCGGCTACCACTTGGGAATAGGCATTTTCTTTTAGTGTAATTGCATGTTTAATTCCATTCATATTGTAACTCAATATATCTGCAAGGGTAGTTGCTCCATATTCATAAAATACATAATATGATTCATCGCGAACCTTTACAGTTGCCAACATCTTCAAAAGGTTCTTGTTGTCCAGTGCAACAAGTTCTTTTTCATGTTCATCCGAATATGAAAAAAAGTTATGGGCAGAATATTTCTTCACAAGAGCTGGAGTTGCATTGAAATCTCCAGGGAATACATTTACGTGATGTTCTCCTCTCGATAGCCTCTCAATTGGCATGAATTCATTTACAGAATATGCATATTGCACATGGTTGTTGGAAATCCAATCGTTGAATGATGTAGTTGTGTTGGCTTTAGTGTTTGATTTGAAATACTCGATATTCAAGTTACACGGAACTCTATGATCGGGCACATATCGAATCATACTGCTTGCAATTTCATACAGGTTATCGTGTACAAGAGTATTCTTGGTTTTAGAAACCATATGTCTATGATGATTAATTGGCAAGTAATCATCGATATTTCTCGGAATATCTAGACCTCCTTCTCCAAAAGGATGTGTATAATCCATCATTGATAGCTGGTATACAATACATCCGACGGAAAATGTATCGTCGCTTGCTGTTACGTGTATGAAATCGTTCTTTTCTCTCAGCTGCTTGCGAATCTGTGGGGAACAGTACATATCTTCTTCAAAATAATTTCGTGGAACATCTTCAGCGATCTGGTGTAAAATGTCGCTGTCCAAGCAAACTTCGGCGCTATCTTTGTACAAGTTAATGAAAATATGCGAAGGGCTAATTTTACCAGAAACCAAGGACGCGGCATGTAAAGTTGTGATTATATGAAATAACTTTTCTGCAATATTATGTCTGATAATGGTGCTAATACTCGGCACCATGAGCAATTGTGCAAGTGTCATTTGATGTCTATCAAAAACCTCGAGTGTTGTATCGAGATCGCTGTGTATAGTTCCCCATCGAAACCTTCTATCATGATTCAGGATAGAAGACGGTAAAGGGTTGGCTTTACGAGCAGGTCTACATACTCGTCGGTCGCCATGTTCTTCGTAGCCATATTCTTCGCGTCTATAAGGATGATATGGTCTATCGTTTAACGAAACTTTTTGCTTCAAGTTACTCATATTTATTGTATATAACAAATTACAAAAACACAATTTAATCGGGCACAGAAGACAACTTCATTTCAGGTGCAAACACTGGACGCTCTTTATGATTCGTCACTGCTTGACTCGGCGCTTCGTGGCTCGCGGCTCCGCCGCTCGGAACTCCGTTACGCGGAGCTGCAAGGCTCGTCCCTTTGGGACTCGGAGCTGCAAGGCTCGTCCCTCCGGGACTCGCCACTTCGTGGTTCGGCGCTTCGCGACTCGCGGCTCCGCCGCTCGGAACTCCGTTACGCGCCACTTCGTGGCTCGGCGCTTCGCGACTCGCGGCTCCGCCGCTCGATAACAACAAATTTAAAAGCCTCTCGGACAACACTTCAAGTGCATCTTCTCTGGAAATTCCAGACATTTTTACAGCAAATGGAATTGGACGACTCCTTTCATCGATAACTTTATACAAGTCCAGGTAATAGTGATCTGAATACGTTTTGAGTTGGGGAGATGTACAATTGTTGTCTCTACAATATTGTACAAGTTGCGAAGTAAATGTTTTGGCTACACGTTTTGGATTAACATTTTCAAACACTCGCTTTCCGCATAGCAATTTTGCTATTTTTGCAGAGGATGCGGTTTCTTCAAATATTTTAGAAGTTCCGGCGAGCTCTATTTTACACACATATTTATTATCCACATTGTATTGTGTAATTAAAATGTGCCCTTTTTGCACTTCGGTGTTTAGAAAGGAATAAACAATAGAGTGATCCTCAATCTCAACTGGAGTTGGCGAAGTGGCTATACCGTTAGCATTGTTATATTTCATAATGGCATCATATTCTGCAAGTCGCCGATTGCTTCCACTTCCAGTATACAATACATCTTTTACCACAATACTCGCGGTGCATGTACCACTAGAATTGCAAATTTCGAATCCGGGTTTAATGTCGTTTGGATACAATTTATCCAGCCGTTCCTTAAATCTAGACTTCGCTTTACCTATTTCTTCAGACATCTTAATTGCAACTAAGATCTTAGACGACCAATTATTCATTTTAAGCATTATTTGAGATATTGTAATACATATGCAAGTTATCGTAACGTGTTGCAAGATATGCTGTTATCAACAACATTTTCAGTATCGTAACTAGATATTGGAAAGAGGGCGGATTCAGATAAATTCATGTTTTCCAAAAGCGCCTCCGGACAAATTGCTTTTTTCCAAAACGAAAACTTTTTTTGAAAATTTTTTTTGAAATTTTTTTTTTGAAAAAAGTTTTTGAAAATTTTTTTTCAAAATTTTTTTTTTCAAAAAGTTTTTGAAAAAAGTTTTTGAAAATTTTTTTTTGAAAATTTTTTTTTGAAAATTTTTTTTGGAAAATTTTTTTTGAAAAAAGTTTTTGAAAAAAGTTTTTGAAAATTTTTTTTGAAAATTTTTTTTGAAAATTTTTTTTTGAAAAAAGTTTTTGAAAAAAGTTTTTGAAAAAAGTTTTTTTCTCATCCCGGAAAAATCTTTACGCTCCACATTTTCCGGATCTGGTAAAAGCAGTTGACTCTCAAAAGACATATATACGCGAGTCTTTCAGCACAGGATATTCAGAAACATGCTGAAGTTCATTGTAGCAACACTCTTGCTTTCCGCGGCTTATGCGAAGGTTCCCCCTGTAAGAACCGTTAACATTTGTCCAGGTGGTACTTTGTATTACATTACTCGATATGCAACACAGAATAATATTTACGATCTGATCAAAAAGAGCGCTTCTGGTATTGACGTTAACTTCAACACGCCATTTTGTAAAAAATTGGGTCTAACTATCGAAAAACGTGATATGGACTATACTGTAGATGATGCACAGTTTGTATCCTGTCCGCAGTTTGCAATTGTGAATGCTATTAACGAAATCTTGTATGATAGTAACTTAAACACAATTGTAAACCTATTCACTTGCGATGTTGTAAAGCTAGAAGTTGACTCTGAAGGTTTAGATATCCGTTTTACTCAAGCATCCAAAGATGCGTTTTTTACAAAGTATGGAAAGGATCTGGATATTGTTGTAGAGGATATTTTGTTCAGAACAAACCCCCGTTCATTTATCAATGATTTGGGAGAACCGATTAATGTAGAAGATTGGAGCAATGTTAATGTCACTACATTTCTATATGACGCCGCTAAAAAACAGGGCAAGGAGAAAATGTTTGATTCAATGTTAAAATCCATTGCGCTTCCTGTAATTCCTCGCTTTAATCCGCCCGATAACACTCTTGTAACACCTAAGCCACAAACCCCGCGTCCTGTGAATTATCCGAGGCATCTTCCCGTGGATACGCCGGTGGAACCGCCAATTGATACTCCAATGGGTCCTCCCGTGGGTCCTCCCGTGGAACCGCCTATTGCAGAGGTTTTACAATTTAACATTGAACCAGAACCAACTTACGGATGCTATGACAACTGTGAGTTTGAAACGGACAATTATCGAATGGGACAGGCTCTTTCACATGGACCCAGAGCGGCAATGTCTGCAGATCAAGTTGCATTTGCAATTCATCGGGACTATTATGGCAATTATTATAGAAAGCCCATGAGATATGTGGGAACTACCAAAATTCCAGCTGAGCGTGTAGAGTAATTGTGTATGCGTTGAAAAATAAAATCTTGTATTATCTAGATAAAATATTTTAGCAGTGTTCTTACACGAAGATCTATCTGGATAAAATATTTTTTCCAAAAACTTTTTTCCAAAAACTTTTTTCCAAAAATGTTTTTCCAAAAATTTTTTTTTGAAAATTTTTTTTGAAAATTTTTTTCAAAAATTTTTTTCAAAAATTTTTTTTCAAAATTTTTTTTTCAAATGGTTTTTAAAAAACGTTTTGAAAAAAATCCGGGAGAGGGTCCGGAAAAAATAGTAACGCCTCGGGGCAAAATATTCCATCATCGCAGCCAAATATATGCAAAGCTATATTACAACTTATCCTCAGTAAGTTTCTAGACATGCTACTCAAAGGATTGTTTGTATTTGCCATCTTGCAAGTCGCGTTGGCTGTAGATTACACCGAGTATGTAGAGCCCGAAAGCGATTATCGAATCGAAAACGATCGCGAATATCAAGTCAACCGCGCCAAAAAGATTTTCACCGAAACGGTTCTTATAGACGGATACTTGTTTAATGCAAGTAGCTGGTATGCACCACCTAGAGATAAAGGAACCACAATTATTAAATATCGCATTGACCAAAATGGTTTGAGACACTTTATGCAAGGACATTATACAAAATCAATGCAGACCCTACAAGCAGGATTGCAATATTACGAAAATACATTCAAGTTTAAATTTGTGCAGACCAACAACGATCCGCACATTACATTTACTACACAGCATGATGTGGAACTTCAATCCAATGCAAATTGGAGCAACATGCGCGACTACAGATGTAGAATAAATTTCAACTCCCATGAATTGACATCATATCTTGTTCTGCACGAAATTGGTCACTGTATAGGCATTCGAACCAACACCAGGTACAGAAATACGCTGATGAGCTATAAAGAACATCCCGGTGTAAGCGAAGAGGAATATAAAATCTTTTCACGTTTCTATGGAACAATGCCGGTAACCAGAGATGTGTATACAAAGTTTGTTGACACTCCTGAATATGGCACCATTTGCCTTCGAGATATTGCGAGAGAAGGTTATTGCCACGTTTTTTACCCAGAATGAAATTTTCACAAATAGTAATCGCAGTTCTTTACCACACATATGTAAAATGTGCAAGTGTGATGATTATGGGCTTTATGTATCCTATACATTTTTTGCATTACAATAATACATACTACATTGAACGCGGAATGTTTACAGATCCGATTATACCAGACATAATATCTGCACAATTTGACTACTTGTCAAATATAACAACCACACAATTTGTAGAAAGTGATAGACATGCCGGCATTATATTGTCTCAAAATAATTCCATGCCATCACAGGCAACATTTGCACCTTCGTGTAGAATCAACATTGCAAGTCACAATGTAATGCAACTACAGTCAGATGGACCGCCAACCATAGACGCGGATCGTACGCATGCCCGGTATCAAAGAGTAATATTACACGAAATACTTCACTGTCTAGGCTTTGCAGCAAACATGTATCATCTAAACTCTGGTGTAATGGGAAACAACAATGTATTCGATTCATCTCTATCTCCAGAGGAATTCCATATACTAAAATTTAAATATGGATCAAAACCATCTATTGAAAATTTCAAGACACATATAATAGATCCAATTGCAAATTCAACATGTTTTGTGGACATATACAATCCAAAATATTGTCACATGTATCTGTAGCGAGTCACGTAGTGACGAGCCTTGCAGCTCCGAGCGACGCGAGCCACCGAAGGTGTCCGAGTCACGTAGTGACGAGCCTTGCAGCTCCGTGAAGCGTGGGGTCCCTTCGGAACCCCCCGAGCTACGCGGCTTGAGGTTTTACCACACATCGCAAATCACAATCTTTCTGCGTATCAAATACATTTAAAGGTTTACACAACTGTTGCAGTTCACATGTGTTTGCTGTTGCATTATAAAACCATCCTTCCAGAAACATTTTGCATCGTCGCGGGCCTGCTTCGACATTGCATTTCGGTTCCTGGAAAAAATTTTTCAAAAAAAAATTTTCAAAAAAAATTTTTCAAAAAAATTTTTCAAAAAAAAATTTGAAAAAAAATTTTGAAAAAAAATTTTGAAAAAAAATTTTGAAAAAAAATTTTGAAAAAAAATTTTTCAAAAAAAAAATTTTCAAAAAAAATTTCAAAGAAAGATTCTAAACCCGCCGTTGCAAAAATTCTTGGTACCTTAAAAACGCGATGATATGCATCCATAGTTTCACCATGGATCTAATAAAAAATGACATATTATGTAGCAGTTATGGACTTAATAGATTCATACTTTTGTTACAGTGTCTTTATGAAACACTGCAATGTATACAGTTAGGGCCACTGCGACCGCGGACAATGTTGCGATGATTACTATCTTGCACATGGTTAAAATCTCATATGGAATTGCATCGGAGTCGGTCTTTTATGCTTCAGTTTTATTTGTGAATGTGCCTGTAGATTATGTTTGTTGGCGCCCAAGATAACATCTAGCCTATCTAACTGTGCATTATTTCTTTCTATCGTTGTGTCATGATCTATATTTGAAACAATATGTTGAGCAACCTGCTGTAAAATGTCATGTGGTTGTCCATGTAAATATGTCTGGCCAAATGGACGAGAATACATGTCTCCATATTTAGGCTTATAGTCGTACAAATATGACTCTATGAGATGTCTTATAGATTCTACGTTCGTATAATCATAAGGAACACCCAGTTGCAACCTTGATTTTTCTAGAACTAGATTGCGCACATATTGTATATCGGAATCGGTGATTTCATATTCAGGAACCTGTCCAACGTAACGTATACTCATTTATAGATGTAAATTATATAGCAATACTCGTACACCCCCTTCGGTGGCTCTCCGCTTCGGAGCTGCAAGGCTCGGAACACCGTGACTCGCCGTTCTGCTCAGCAGGGCGGCGCTTCCCGCCGCTGCGGGACTCGTCCCTGCGGGACTCGCGGTTCGGGCGCCAAAGGCGACTCGCACACATTTGGTGCTATTGGAGATGAAAATTATTATGCATAATGTGTATAAAATGAAAACAAATTTACGGTATGCACCGTTTGAATATACCACAACACGCCATTAAAAAGATATACAATGACCATTACGGCAAATAATCACACTGCGGGTGTCTTCCAAGGTGTCCAACGAGATTCTTTGAATCGCGGAGAACATGCCCCAGTCGAGCGCGATGCTTTTCATCATGGAGTTAAACAGGCTCTAGTTTTAGGTGCGACTAAAATAAATGAAACATTGAGTAAACGTTTAAAACATTATCCTAACGTTCTTTTCAGGTGTGACAGCGATGTTGTAATTGCAAAAATTTCAGTTCCTAGTAACATTTCCATTTTAGAACTACAGAGAATCCAAATAGATTTAATGAATAACTTCCTTACATATTACTGCGAACGAGTATTTATTGACAATGATGGTAGAGTATACATGCATTTACGTCTATTGGACGATTCATCATTTCAGAATGCAACAATCAAAGAGATTTTATATGAAGTTTGTATTTTAACTTCCAAACAGATAGTTCCGTCTATTATCAAGGAGCTAGAGAATAGACCATATATTATGAGAGTTAAAGATTTAATATATAATGGTGCAAATGTTAACACGCTTGCTTAAGCTATTTGGCTTAAGCAATAACGCGAAACTGCGAGCGTACACAAGTTTTTTGTTTGTCGTAGAGTTTACAAAGCGCTAAAACGTAGTTTACAAACAGTCTTCGGTTAGCATGCTTAGTGTGTCTTCATCTGAACTTTTAGTCATGTGTTCGGATATTGGAACCATTCTGGCAGGCGGTCTAATAACACTGGATATGCGCTGCTGAGACATTGTATGATCCATAACTTTGTGCAGCAGATTTCTTTCTACACTTGCAACGCGACATTCGGTTGTAAGTCTGTCGATTTTAGCCAACAACGAAATACAGTTTGAACAGTCTTTACAATATTGTTTAGAAATATTTTGAGATAGAATATTAAATTGCTCATTTGTTACACACTTTTGCGGTTGTAGTTTAAGGGAATCTCCGATTGCTTTAAAATCGTTCCTGCTCACTGTAACAGTATTACTGGCGTTTCTAACCGCAGATGCTTCTCTTACAGAAAACATATTGTTATCATCCACAAAAAATTCAATACACACATTATCACGCTTCAATGCAATCATGTGTTCCATTTTGGTTGTGCTTTGGCGAGATGCGCATAATATAAACGCCAGTTTCAAAGAAATGTAACACTGAGACGGTGTAATGAAAACAAAATTCTGACGTTCCTTAATGTGCAACCAAATGTCCTTGTCCTGTAGATTTAGGTCCTCGCTTATTTTATCGGCGTTTACCCACATAGCATCGTTATATTTTATAGTATTTTCATCTATGGTTGTGAAATCTCGTATATATAGAGCAGAATCGTGTAACTCGGCAAAGATTTCTAGACATTTTTTCATATCTATATTATTAGTGTCAATATGGAACTGCTTTAGCTCCTTAAAAAAACTCGATTGGGTCTTGTATTTCCCAATCAACAAAAAAATTTTGTAACTCTTGATAGTATCCATTTATTTTGAAGTTTTTAATGTCATGCGACATTAAATTATATTGTTTTACCGTATTAAAATGAGCACTTTTGGATCTATATCAAATCAAGCTATTGTATTTTTAGATCTATCGTCATACGTTTAAATGAGCACTATCGTAGTGTATTCGTTTAAGGTATATATATCAAATCAAGCGCCTCTCTATTGTATAATATATTCGTTTAAAGTATCTGTATCAAATCGAGAAGTACTCTATCATCAGTGTTGGAATAGTAGAATGGTACTATATTGTGAACATACTCTTGCTGATCTTTATACACTCTTTCGTCATCGTCAAATAAAATAACCTTGAGTTCTTCTGCAAACAGAGTCTTGAAATGATGAATGTTTTTTGGATTACCTGGAGGAACTATTCTACTAGAATAGTTGCAATGTATATTAAAGAGTAAATACTGTGGATGAGTTAGATTTAAAAAATTTAAAATACTCGTCGCATAGTGTTTATCTGCAGCAGTCCAAACACCATATCGATGATTTCGAGTTACATGATCTAAGAATTCTCTCACGTGTGGACGCAGAAATACTATAAATTCATTGTCCATATTGTAATGTTCTAATGTTTCCATTGCTTTAATGATACTCTCATATTTTTCTTTAGTTTTTTCAGAGACTACGCCACCATTGGCAATATCGCCCTTCTTTGCATTCTTATCTCGTCTATTTTTATGTGCAATAGCTTTGCTGACCAACTCGTATTCCTCAGAGTGAATAAGCGTGTGATCAAGATCTAGCATTATCAGATACATTTTATTAGATATAAATTATTTTCAGATTCATACCTTAAAGTATACTATTAGATACAAGTATTTTCAGATTCGTGCCTTCACGCATACTTTTATATAAAAGTATTTTCAGATTCGTGTATTAAAGTATACTATTTTTACTTTAGATTTAAAGTACAATGACCTTCAGGCATACTATTGTAGCTTTAACGTGCCAGCTGTATCCCCTTACGCACACTATGTAAATGGATGCATCTTGCGCTTTAAAGCTAAAATAATATTGAAAATTGAACATGAAAATTACTCAAAATTTTACATTATATCCATGTGCAAAAATAGTGCAAAGTCTCTTAAATAAAGTAAAATGGGCCCTTTAAATAAACACTTGGAGCGGGTGAGATCCATCATGGACTCGGAATTCGGCGACCATACTCCGGCTAGCAAGCCGGTATCGGATACGGTGACGGTAGATGGACAGGTGTTGAAAATGGTGAATGCAACTGCACCTTTTATCGACGATTCGTATAGACACATTAGAGGCTGTGTATACAACGAGACATCTAACACAATTATTGCATGTGTGGGCTATCATAGCAAAGAGTGTGTTGATGAAATAGATATAGATTTAAAAGATTGTAAAATTACCCAGTGTATCGAGGGTACAGTATATGGAGTTTTTCATTATCTTAATACATGGTTTGTCTCGACACATAGAAAGTTTGACGCGTTTCACAGCAAAATCATGAACACCAAGGTTACTTATGGCGATATATTTTTAGATGCACTGAAACGACAATTGGACGATGATAGTGATGTCAACACTATACTTGATAAACATTTGAACAAGGATTACTTTTACAAATTTTTTCTCAGCACCAACAAGCAAACAAGATTTGTTTCATCTTCTCCATTTGAAGGTATTCCGCGTTTGTTTCTCCTGCGAGTCACTGTACTTGGCACAGATGATGTTATAGACATTGACGTTTTCGATTCCAAAGTTACCAATTTTGATGTACACTACCGTCACGATGGAGATTCTGTGCTAGACACTGTAAATTCGTACACGTATGATGAAGATGGCTTATCTCCATACAAAGGCATTTTCATACAATCTAGTGATGGTAAAGAGTACACCGTTGTAAACCAAACCTATAATTTTCTAAACACCGTTATACGTAATAACAACAAGTCGTTAAGTAACCAATATATGCACCTCATGTATAATCAAGACTATATTACTAAATTTAAAATGTTGTACGGAAAAGACAATGCCGCTGACATTAGTGTTGCAATTGAAAAGGTTCGTCGTCTCAACAAGTGGCTGTTAACTGTACTTGCCAAACGTAGATCTGGAGTGTACATTGAGACCATGCCAGAGATGTGGCATCTCGTTAGGCAATTCGAAGTTCGCGGTTTGTTACACTCTGATCTTTTTACATTCCTAAAGACGGCCGAGCAAAAAGATGTGCAGTTAATTATCAGGTGTTGCAACAATCTTCGTCACCCGTGGTTTATTGTTACACAGCTGAAAGCGAACGAAGAAAACATGTCACCGGCAGTACACGAAACATTTAAATGTTTTTGTGCAAAGTATAAAATAAAAACTTTTACCATTCCCACTTCAATAGAAGATATGGCAATTGAAGTGTATTCTTCTAATCATAAAATGTTCTGTGAGTTTATAGATGTTGTGATAAAACCCGCATTGGTTTAAATATTATATTTTTTTCATATGATTTTCATATGAAAAATAAATTTGTTGGGGCGCTTACGCGATTTTAAGAGCGCTTCACGCTTTAGCGCTTCACGCTTTAGCGTTTCACGCGATAGCGTTTCACGCTTTAGCGTTTCACGCTTTAGCGTTTCAAGCTTTAGCGCTTACGCGATAGCGCTTACGCGTACGAGAAGTTGAGTATGATATTTGCATAGCCAATATCTGAATAGCTAATCAGAGAAAATATACTCTGCTTACTCAACGAAATGTGGCACGGAAACACCTCTTTGCCAATGGATGTTTGTTTTTGAAATGACACATCATTATGCACCATACCGTTAATCGTCAAATATACTGCATGTATAGCATCCTTCTTTGCTTTGGTTAAATGGGTTTCATCTGTTATAAAAATGATACTGGATATTACGATGTCGCGATCGAAAGATATTCCAGGATAAAAAAATCTATACGTTTTACCAATTTTCACTGCACCAGAATAGATTGTTTGTATAGTGTAGACTTTTTCGGTTGGGGCGGTGGGCGTATCATCTACTGATTGTAAAAGACAAGGATATAGTACACTCATTTATTTACCAACAAGATATATATAACAACATCAGCGAGTAAAGCCCTTCATTCAACATGGAATCGTGGAACGCAGCGTTTGCGAATCCGTTTTTCGAGGGGCCTTCAGCCCTCGTAAACGAGGTGCCTTTAGCCCCCGTAAACGAGGTGCCTTTAGCCCTCGTAAAAAGAGGTTCCAGGGGGCGTAAAGTAAACGCTACCGTAAGGGAGCCGAAGGCTACCGTAATTGAGCATTCGGCGTTTCCAAAAAACTGTGTTCCATACGCATCACAACTCCAAGTTATGAGTGGGGTTAGAGAGGCCATTACAAAAAGAAAAAACTGTATAATATCAAGCCCAACTGGAACCGGTAAGACTATAGCTCTTTTATCTGCAGTGGTATCTGAGATGCGTGTGGATCCCACACTTAGAGTGTTGTATGCAAGTAGAACTCATACGCAATTGGATCAAGCAATTCGTGAAGCTAGACGGATACCTGAAATTGGTGAATTGCATATCATTGATACGGTTAGACTTGCCGGAAAAGATAGAATGTGCATTAGAAGAAACAAAAAGTGTACAGATTGCCCGCATCGAAAAGATGTTGCCCACGTTGCAAATATGGACATTGAAGAAATTGTACGTAAACATGGAAGGAATATTTGCGGATACAAGGCAACATTTTCAGCCTTTGAACATTGTAGAATTGCATTTGTACCGTACAATTATCTATTTGATCCACATTTGAAACACCTTGTGCTTGAAAATCAGGTACTGATTGTAGACGAAGCACATAATATTAAAAATATCATACTGTCGTGCAATTCTGCTGAAATAACGGCTTTTGAACTGGAGACATTTATTCATGATGCAATGGAAGATTTTCCTGCAAAATGTACACTGCAACATCTGTGTCGCAACCTACAAAAGTGTACATCGGAAGATAGATATATCACGTTTAGAGAATTTAAGGACCAATATTTTGTTTCAGGAAATTGCAACAAGCTTAGAGAGTTTCTCGGCATTGAAGTTGAGGAGAAATATGTAAATGTTTACAGGTTCGTTTCTTGTTTCTACGAAGTGTGGCAAAGAAAGCTATACACTCCAAAAGGAGGATATGGAGTTGTAGTAGGCAATCAACGATGCAAATTCGATTGTTATGATGTAAATGCAACTTATACACCTGCTATAATGGAACGCAATTGTACAATTTTAGCTTCTGGCACAATGCCAGAAACGTCATATGTAGAAAAAGAACTTGGAAAGGTGTCGTTTCCTTTGCGTGTAGATGCAACATATGACAAAGCTCCAAGAGTGAAGATTTTACAACTGGGAAAGCATAACAATGTATTGCTTAGCAGTACAATGAGAAATTCCACACCAGAATATTCTGCTAGCATATCTGAAATTGTAAAAGAGATTGTCAAGATAGTTCCACATGGAATTTTAGTTTTCTCTCCAAGCAAAAGTAGGACTAAACTATTGGACACGTACCATCCCACAAAGAAGACATTTTTCGAAGAAGATGGAATTGACAACTTTAAAGAAGCTTCGACCAATGGCGCTGTATTATACGCTACGTTTCGCGGGAAATCTTGTGAAGGTGTTGACTTTTCAGATGACCATGCCAGAGCCGTTATATTGGTTGGAATACCAATAGCACCACCAAATTTACTAAACCAATTTGATGTTGATGATGCAATTATACAATTGAACCAGGCTGCTGGAAGATGTATAAGACATCAGAATGATTGGGGGCTTGTATATTTTCTGGACCATAGAGCCCCTAATCACACGGACCAGCTATCTAATTTAACCAAGAATATGCAATGTGTGAGAGATTTGCCAGAGTTGCTGGAAGAAACTAGACAGTTTTTAACAACCGTTCAAAATCCTTAAATCTGAATTGCATATTACAGCCCTGTACAAAAGGCGATTTGCCGCTCGCTGCTCCGGAGCTGCAAGGCTCGGGGGTTTCCGAAGGGACCCCACGCTTCACGGAACTTTGCGACTCGCGGCTCCGCCGCTCGGAACTCCGTGACTCATCGCTCCGCCGCTCGGAACTCCGTGACTCGTCGCTTCGCGACTCGGAGCTTCGCGACTCGGAGCTGCAAGGCTCGTCCCTTTGGGACTCGGAGCTGCAAGGCTCGTCCCTTTGGGACTCGGAGCTGCAAGGCTCGTCCCTTTGGGACTCGGAGCTGCAAGGCTCGTCCCTTTGGGAC
>Ga0169931_10001889_pt1 | contig 34541 bp, 23 predicted proteins | sample Kivu_15m_20L_FD_129675 | JGI IMG/M metagenome (GOLD analysis project Ga0169931, IMG submission 129675) | Freshwater microbial communities from Lake Kivu, Western Province, Rwanda to study Microbial Dark Matter (Phase II) - Kivu_15m_20L... | ecosystem: Environmental > Aquatic > Freshwater > Lake...
GGGCTGATGCTACTGAAAGATTGACAGAATACGCCGAAAGAGTAAAAGGTGATGCCGGAAAAAAACGAGAAGTGGATTTGAGCTGGAGAAACAGCAGTGTGGAAGATCGTTTGGCGCATGCCTTGATTAAAGGAATTGGAGAATTTGTGGTGGAAGACACAGAAGAAGCCCGTCAAAAATATCCTCGTCCTCTGGAAGTCATCGAAGGTCCTTTGATGGCGGGGATGAACATCGTTGGTGACTTGTTCGGTGCCGGAAAAATGTTTCTACCACAGGTGGTCAAATCTGCCAGGGTAATGAAACAGGCAGTAGCTCACTTAACACCATTTATCGAAGCTGAAAAAGCAGGGTCAGTAGCTTCTACAAAGGGTAAAATTTTATTGGCTACCGTAAAAGGAGATGTGCATGATATTGGAAAAAATATCGTTGGCGTCGTTTTAGCTTGTAATAATTTTGAAATCATCGACCTTGGAGTAATGATTTCCTGTGATAAAATTCTAAAAGCTGCTCAGGAACATAAGGTGGATATCATCGGACTGAGCGGATTGATTACGCCTTCTCTGGATGAAATGGTTTATGTAGCCAAGGAAATGAAACGTCTTGGATTTAAAATTCCATTGTTGATCGGTGGAGCAACCACTTCCAAAACACATACAGCAGTCAAGATTGCACCACAATATGACGGGTTGTCCTTACATGTTCTGGATGCTTCAAGAGCGGTAACAGTTGCCGGTTCTTTATTGACAGAGAATGTGGAGGAGCGTCAGAATTATCTGAATCAAATCTTGGAGGAACAGGAGCAAATCAGAGAACAGCGTGCAAAACGTACTTCTGCCAAAAAATATTTGAGCTACAGCCAATCCAAAAGAAATAAGATCAAACTGGATTGGACGAATTATAATCCGCCAAAACCAAGCTTCCTTGGAGTAAAAACCATCGAGGATATGGATTTATCCATCTTGAGAAAATACATCGACTGGACACCCTTCTTCCAAAGCTGGCAGTTGGCAGGAAAATATCCTGAAATTTTAAAGGATGAAATCGTAGGAGAGGAGTCTCAAAAATTATTCGATGATGCTCAGGATATGCTCGACAAATTGATTGCTGAGAAATGGATCAGCGCCAGAGCTGTTTTTGGATTTTTTCCGACCAACTCAGTGAATGATGACGATTTGGAAGTGTATTCAGACGATAACAGAGCAGATGTAAAAGCAGTATTGCACCATTTAAGACAACAAAGGGAAAAGGCACAGGGACAAGCCAATAACAGTTTAGCAGATTTTATAGCACCCAAAGAAACAGGAAAATCAGATTATATAGGTTCTTTTGCTGTTACCGCTGGCATTGGCATTGAATCTTGGGTCAAGAAGTTTGAAGAAGCCAATGACGATTACAGCGCTATTTTGTTGAAAGCTCTGGCAGACAGATTTGCTGAAGCTTTTGCGGAGTATTTGCATGAAAAAGTCAGAAAAGAATATTGGGGCTACGATAGCACAGAAAATCTATCCAACGAAGCCTTGATTGAAGAAAATTATCGCGGAATTCGTCCTGCTCCTGGTTATCCTGCTTGTCCGGAACATACCGAGAAGCGAACTTTGTTCAGTTTGATGGATGTTGAAGCCAAAGCTGGCATTATTCTCACCGAAAGTTGTGCCATGTATCCGGCCGCTTCTGTCAGCGGATGGTATTTTTCACATCCTGAATCCAAGTATTTTGGATTGGGGAATATCGAAAAAGACCAGGTAGAATCTTATGCACAGCGAAAAGGAATGACAGTTGATGAAGCCGAAAAATGGCTGATGCCAGTGCTGAATTATGATATTTAACTTTAAATCATTTGAATGAAATTTGTTAAGAAAGGAGATAAAAAAAAATTTTATCTCCTTTTGTTTTAGATTATGATAATAGTTGTGTGTATTAGATGAGAAAAATAAGGAGTTAAAATGGGTTTCATGAATGATTAGATATTGTCTTTTTAAATCTCTGATTTAAATCCTCTCTTTTTTATATTAAAATATAAATTTCTTATTAAATTGTGAGGGTGTTTTTTAATGCATTTTATTTTCAAAACCAAACCAAGACCCAAGCGACTGAAATGCAAAGTTTAGGCAAATACTTGCTTATTATCAGCCTTTTATTTGGCCTATCCCTCTCTGTGTTGGTGGGTCAGTCTGCCTTAGATGCCAGAGTGGTTTTGTACGACCAATTTGAAGAGATTAAAATGTTTAAAAGTTTGGTCAAATCATTTGAGTTGAAATCTGGTGAGGAATTGCTCATGAATGTTGAGGTAGTTGGCGGAAAAAAATTATCTTCTTTTGTAATTGAGCAACCCGGTACTCCTTTCAAATGGGTCTCCAAAGGTTTTCAGAGGGTGGAAAGAGGAGGTTTTATAGTCAGTAAGGCGGGAGATTATACTTTTTTCTTTCACAACAGAGGGATTGGAAACAGGAATGTAAGGATCAGAATAGAGAAATATCCAAGGCTCCTTAGTTCTGATACCATGATATTGGAGGATATTATCATTACAACGACCATGGATACGCTAAGAACACCCTATATTGATACTTTAGGGTTGCCTGATATCAGCAAAAAACAAATTGACCTGAAAGCAGCATTTGATTACAAATCAATTTCCGATAGTTGTATAAGTGAAAATTTAATTGATAATGAACCCTTTCAGTATGCTGTTTACTGGATTGGAATTGGGAATTCAGCCTTGCGCGCCTATGAGGAATTGAAATCTAACCCTCCTCCGAGTTGGGTTTTAAAGGGCATTAATGAACCGCTGATAGCCTATGCAAAAGGTTTGACCGACCAATTGCCGGGAACTAAAGATCAAGCCATGATGAATGGATTCCGGTTTTCCTTTCAGGAACCCGGAAAGGAAAAGTCTACCTTGGAATTGTCGAGCAAAAATCCACCTTTCTATGGAACGATTCCCGTTCAAAAGGCTGGGAAGTTTCAAAAGATTAAACTTTGTCTCCGAAATTTTAATACAACCACCAAGGTGCCGGTTTATTTTTATTTAGCTAAATTTAAATTGGATAAAAAAGAAAATGTTGAAATCATAAAAAGGGAAAGAATACAGGAAATATTTATTAAAAAACCAGTTAAGTTTTACGAACCCGTAGAAGAATAATGTTGGCACATAAAATCAAATGGCTTATTTTAATCATGTTCTGCTTCCAATTATCGGAGGCACAGATAACTGTGAAATCTGCCGAGGGTGCCCTCAACAAAACTGCCAATAAGCTTCAAAAAAGAGCTTCCGAAGAGGTCAGAGAAGAAATATCAGGACAGCAAACCTCTATTCGAAATAAGTCTAGAACCACTGTTAAAGATATGAAAAGGCTACCCAGCCGTTCTTTATCAAAGGGTAATTTTAATGAAAATCCCAGCCTTGAAGAATTAATCAAAGATGCAGAAGTTAAAAAAAGATTAAGGAATCGAGAAAATAAAGTACGTTTCGTGGATCTTTTTGCCCAATGGCTGATGTTACCCAATGAAACACAGATCAAAGCAGAAATTGAATACCAGAGGCTCATAGATTCTATGAAGAGAATCGATAGTTCAAAGTACAGATTTCCTAAAAAAGTTACGGAAGATCAATTTGTAACTATATTCGGCTGGCATCCACATTTCAATGGAAAGGCCTATAAGGCATACAACTATAGTTTACTTTCAGCTATTTCCTACTATTCTTATGATATTGATCCTTATACAGGAAATTGTATGGATAGTTTCATTGTTTCAGATTTTTTGGGAGCGGGCGATCCTTCCACGGGTATTGTTGCCACAGCGCATGAACAAGATTGTAAAGTGCTCCTTTCCATAACCAGTCATAGCGAAGATAATAATTCCATTTTTTTGGAACCTATGAATGTGTTGGCCAGGCAACAGCTCATTGATCAGTTGATTTATATTTTAGATAGTGCCAAAGCAGATGGTGTTGAAATAAATTTTGAGCAAATTCCACCTATTTTTAGGGATGAGTTTTACAAATTTGTTAAAAAATTATCTTTCAGCCTTAGAAAAGCAAATTCAAATTATACGATTTGCCTAAGCGTTCCTCCCTACGATCCGGCATCTGTTTTTAATTTGGCTAAAATGCAGAAAGATGTTGATTTTTTCATCATCAAGGGCTTTGACTTTCAAAAAGATCCCAAAGAGCCTACCGGCCTCGTTAAGAAAGCTGTTTCGCCTTTAAATTATTCCCCTGCTTCTGCTGAAGAAGATCTTCGCTCCGTGGTAGAAAGGTATATTGCCTCAATCGGTAGTTTTTACGCGCACAGATTAATTCTCTCATTGGGAAATTACGGCAGCCTTTGGAAAACAACTGATCGGGGGCATGAACTAAGTGCTTATGTTCCCTACAATGAAATTCAATACAATTACCGGATGAAAGATAGTTTGAATCAAATCAGGATAGATTCCAATTATTTTATCTATGTCTGGCAAAAATTTGACACGATTAATATGGGTCGCTCTGTCATCATGAATGAACTGTTATTTGATGATATTGAAACCTTCAGGACCAAATTTCAATTTCTCCAATCTTATGGATTGGGAGGTGTGGGAATCTGGCCTTTAGGTTATGATGAGGGATTTGATCAATTGTGGGATCTGATTGAAGAAGAATTTACAACGATTAACATACCGCCAGTTCAGGGTTTAGAACAAATTACGGCAGTTTCCAAAAAAGCAAGATCCTGGAGTCCGGTTATACTAACAATTCTTCTTTTTGTATTTATTTTTTCTGCCGCCGGTTTTTTAATGGCTATTTTTGATATAGATGTCAGAAGATCCTTATTTAATCATTTTTATTTCAGAATGTTTTTTTTAGTTGTTTTTGCCGTGCTATTTGCCATACTCAGTTCCTTTTTCGGATTATTTGAAGGAAGAGCGACCATGATGCTTACAGGATTGTTATTGGGTGCCTTCCTTTCATATGGCACAATTATGTTGGTACAAAAGTATAAATCCAAAGCACCCTGATGAGAAAGTACCTGAATAGATATAAAAAGTTATTCCTTTTTCAGCTTTTTGGGTTGATGCCACTCTGTTTTTTTGCACAAGGAACATTCAAAGGTAAGGTAGAATTAAAGGCTTCAGATTTTACAACTACGCATGACAGTGCATTTTACAGCCGTAAGGAAAGGTTGGAAATGATCAGAGAGAAAGATCAAAAAGTAGAACAAAAGGTTGTTGTTGAAATCAATAAAAAAAGATTTTCCACGCTTGCAAGAAAATGGTGGGGCTTACCTACTGAAGTAGCACAAAAGAAAATTGATAAGGGTAGATATGAAAGATTCTTTCCGCTTTTGGGCATGGAGGAACTTTACAAACAACCTGGAAAAATTTACAGAAACAGAAATGAAATTTTAAACGAACAAAATGTAATTGTTCATGGTACCCATCCTAGCTGGGCGGCAGAGTCTTTTCGTAGTTATAATTTTAAATTACTTACACATCTGTCATTTTATGCCTATGAACTGAATCCATTTACCGGAGGTTATCAGAATTTTGAGTCGGTGTACAACTTTAAAAATTCTGAATTGATAAAAATGGCTCATGCAGATTCTTGCAAAGTAATACTAACACTTGCTTGTCATCATCCTGAATGTGCTGAAATATTTTTTACATCAGAGCCAAAGGTGCAAAGGAATTTGATAGATAGCTTAAAATCAATACTGAATCAGGCCCAGGGTGATGGTATAGAAATTAATTTTGAAGAACTCCCCATTGAATACAAGGATGCTTTTGAAAAATTTGTTAGGGAACTGTCTTTTCAACTGAGGGAAAACAATCCCAATACCACCGTTGCGCTGAGCTTACCCTTATCTGATGAAAAAAATATTTATGATCTGGGATTTTTACAAAATTGGGTTGATTTTTTCATCATTTCCGGGTATAATTTTCATTTAAAACCTACTGGTGTATCCAAAATTCCATTGGCTCCCTTGTTTAAAAATGATGCCGCTTACAAAGGGACCATGCTCTCATATGAGCAATTTAGTAATCTTGATTCAGTACTGCATTCACCGGGTACAATCAGGTTGATTGAATTGATGCATAATGAAGATTATACGAATCGTTTGAGAGACAGCCTCAATTTTTATATCAAGAAATCTAAGATTGAAAATATAGAGTATAATCCCTATGACCTCGGTGATGTTTTGCGAGTTGTTCAATTGTACAATTTAATTTTAGATAATCCATTTGTAAGGCAATTACTAAAAAGAACAGCTTGTAAAGTTGCTTTGGCGAAGTATTATGAGCCACAGAAAAAGGTGCATTTTTATTTGTTTGAGCCTGAATGGGATACAGTTCCCGTTTTCGAGTTGGATCTTTTTAATGGTATGGGTGGAGTTATTTCAAACCAGGACAGCTTGGCTGAGGATTTAATACATGCATTTAAAAAGTACAGAAATAAAATGGGTAAGAAGAATCAATCCAGTTTGGTTATGGGCTTACCCAACTATGGTTCTGTATGGTCTTTGAGAGATGGTAGAGGTTTTGAAGGTTATCTTAGTTATGCACAGATAAGAAATTTAATCAGGGGAGGACAGGCCACTGTCACCTACAACAAAAAAATACAATCCTTGATTGCAGTTGTTTCAGATAGTTTAGGTCCTGTTCAGGAAATCTTCTTTGATAATTCAACCACCCTGGCTGTTAAAATAAAAAGGATTCTTGACGAGCAAATGGGTGGAATTTCAATCTGGGCGCTCAGCTATGATCATGGTTATACAGAATTGTGGAATACAATAGAAAATCAGGTTGCATCAAGAAAAATGTATGATGAAGATTCTGGATCAGAAAAAATATTTAAAATCAAAAAGAGTAACAAAATACATTATACAATAGCTTACCAATTGAAAAGATATGGTAAATTGATCTTTAGTAGTATTTTTTGTATTACGTTGCTGTTGACGATTGCCTTTGTTTATTCCTTATTTGATTGGAGAGTGCGGGATATTATGTTTTATTCCGGAGCTTTTCGGATTTTCTATTTATTGATTTTTACCTTATTTATACTGATGTTGGGATCCTGGATGGGTCTATTTGAAAATATGTTTGCTTCTCTGCTGGTTGGATTGATATTGGGAGCTTTACTCACCTGGCTTTCAACAATGATTCTGGCCAAGAGTAGGGAAAAATTACCTTAATTTAAAAATATGGGAAAAATTGTTGCGCGGGAATTTATTTGGTTCATCATCGCTTTGTTTGCCTCTCTACCCCTTGGCATTGTTTTTCTATGGTTTTTTGGATATACCAGGGAAGTGGTGAATCTTACAGAAGGGGAAAATAATTATATATTCTGGATGTATATAACGGGTTATCTCAGCTCCTTCGTTTGCATATATATTATGCGTTTCGTCGCTATTTCTATCAAAACATTGGTAAAAAAAGAAGAAAAACCTAAAGAAGACTAAAGACCATAACCTATGATACATGAAATTATACCTGCAATTGTTGGAGAATTAAATAATTTTTTAAGTTCCAAACATCAGCTGACGGAAGAAAAGGCGATGATGTCTCATTTGGTGAATGCAGATGGTTCTATGGCAATACAGGAATCAGATAAAATTATTGTCACCCTTACAGGAATAGAAACAGATAAATCGAAAAGTGCTACTGGTTCATATCAAACTACCTCTGGTGGAGGCTTTAGAAAAGTAAGTCCGCCAGTAGAGGTGAATATATATCTTCTTTTTTCAGCCTATTTCAGTAATGAAAACTATACAGAAGGGTTAAAATTTATAAGTTCAGTCATTGCTTTTTTTCAAAGCAGACAGGGCATTTTTACTCCCCAGAATACGGCAGCACTAACAGGTCTGATCGAAAAGATATCGGCAGAGTTGGTTAGTTTGGATCTCAAAGATCAGAGTAATGTTTGGAGTGGCTTAGGGGCAAAATATTTACCCTCTGTTTTATATCGTATTAAAACAATTCCGATCGAGCACCAGCTTCCTGCACCAGAAATTAGTTCCATTCGAAAAATTTAACAAATGAGTACGAAAAAACCCACTCAACATCTTATCGAACTGAATTTGCAATCCAAATATCAACAATTGTTGAAGGTGGAGTTTATACATGAATATTTTGCACTCGGCAAATTAAAAAATTTTGAAATTGTACCCGATCGATTAACCCAAATCCGATTGAAACAATATCAACTGAAGGCTATCGTAGAGGGATCTACTTTATTGATAGGTTTTGGGGAATCTGGACCTACAGGCTCGCCATTAAAGAGTTTAAAAGAACCAATGAAATTGTCTTTTTTGCTGAGTATTCAGGATACTGATTTTTTAAATTATACTGAATTGCCCTATGAATTTGGTGATTTTATCTACCATTTAACCAATAGGACAGAGGATAAGCTAGATGAAGAATCGATGAGCCTTTCCGCAGATTATTATGTAAGAAAATTGGATAGGCTGCCTCTTTCCGGTCCTATGTTTGAATACAGATTTCAAGAGCCACAATCTGATGATATTGAATTGACTGTTCGGAATCAGGAAGGTCAGATAGTTTTTGATAAGCAACTTCATTCTGGGCAACAATCCTGTTTTATACAATTGACAGATGAACCTGCAGGGAAGTATTGTTTGGAATTGGATGGTTTAGAAGAAATGAGCTTTTATATGAGTCCAGATTCACCCAAAAAGGTATTTGCCTGTATAGATTTTTATTTTGACCCTAAGGAAAATGGAGCCTATGCACTTCTGGAGGAAGGTCAACCCGTTGTGAAAAAAGATTTTTTTGTCAGGTTTCAATCAAGATCTGTTTTTTGGAAGTATATTTTTCATGAGATGAATCCTGCCATCACGCAGCATATGGATTTCGATTTGTACTGTATTAACAATGCAGTTGCGCCTGTTTTTGAAGGACCTGATATTTTTTTGGAAGATCAGGGGTCTAAGCAGCTGGTATTCACTTCCGTGGAAGCCATCCCATTTCAGGAAAATCAAAGCCTTCGTTACAAATTAAAAACATTAAAAGGACGTAATCAGGTAGAATCTATTTTAGATTTACCCATTCCCTCAGCGAAAGGAATTTTAAAAAAGGAAAATAATGGCAATCATGACTTTATTTCAGAAATATTGTTATATTTGTAAAGAGCCTAAGGGTTTATTTATTGCTTTTTTTTAATGTAAAAATACAAGAAAAACAATGAATTATCTTTAGGATTATTTTTTTCAAATCAATCAAAAAAATTAAATTATGGCTAAACAGTATGCAACACCTGGTGTGTACATCGAAGAGAAAAGTGCTTTCTCCAATTCGGTGGTAGCAGTAGGTACGGCGATTCCCGCTTTTGTTGGGTATACCCAAAAAGCGATGGCAGGCAAAAGAAGTCTGTTGAACACGCCCATGAGAATTTCTTCTCTTGTGGAGTATTTGTCTTATTTTGGGGGTGCTCCCAAAACTTTATTTACAGTAGAACCTGAAGGTGATGGTTATTCTGTAAATATCAATCCCGGTTCTTCTTATTTGTTGTTCCGCAGTATTCAATTATTTTATGCGAATGGCGGTGGTACATGTTATGTGGTTTCAGTTGGAAACTACAGCGATGAAGTAAGCGCTAAAACTATTATTGGTGCTGAAAATGGCGGTGGTATTACTGCTCTTCTCAAGGAGCAAGAACCTACTATGCTAGTTGTACCAGATGCAGTACTTCTTGAAGAAGGAGATTGCTCTTCTGTTTATCAGGCTATGTTGAAACATTGTGGTGCTGATACCAGAAGTCGTTTTGCCATTTTGGATATCTGGAATGGTCATAAATCAAGAACTCTTTTAGATGATGATATCGTAACAAGAGGCCGTGAGTCTTTTGGAAATAATTTCCTGGATTTTGGTGCAGCTTATTATCCTTGGTTAAAAACCACTGTTGTTCAACCAGATGAATTTGATTACACGAATGTAAGCAATGCCGAAGGTTTGATTGAAGTTTTAACAAAAGAAGTGGATGAAAATGTTTCTTCTGGAATGGTTAAAGCTGAAAAAGGAGAATTGATCAAAAATGAAATCAATAAAATCTCTGACAGTACTGTAGATGTAACTTCTGTAAGTAATGTTTTAAAAGCAGTAAGCCCAATATTTAATGATATTTTAGGCCAAATGCGTGAGTCGTTAAATATCTTGCCTCCATCTGGTGCTGTGGCAGGTATCTACTCATTGGTTGATAGCACTGTAGGTGTATTCAAAGCGCCTGCCAATGTGAGTGTTTCTTCTGTGACTGGACCTTGCGTTAACATATCTGCTGCGGAGCAAGAAGATTTAAATTTACCATTAAATGGAAAGGCAATCAATGCAATTCGTCCTTTCGTAGGAAAAGGTACCCTTGTTTGGGGAGCCAGAACCTTAGATGGAAATAGCCAAGACTGGCGTTATGTTAATGTTCGTCGTACGATGATCATGCTTGAGCAGTCTGTTAAATTTGCTTGCGAACCTTTTGTATTCCGTCCAAATGACGCCAATACATGGTTGGCTGTAAAATCAATGATTTCTGCTTTTTTACGTTCACAATGGCAGGGTGGTGCTCTCGTTGGTGCTACTGAAGATCAGGCCTATCAGGTTGAGGTGGGTTTAGGAACCACAATGACTCCTCAAGACGTATTGGATGGTTACATGAAAGTAATTGTGAAAGTAGCAATCTCTCGTCCTGCAGAATTCATCGTAATCACTTTCCAACAGAAAATGCCTGGTGGTGAATAATTTTATTTAGAAATCATTATTAAAAAACATTTAAAATCATAATAACATGTCTGCAACAACTGAATGGCCCTTGCCCAAGTTTTTCTTCCAAGTGGAGATAGACAGCATACCTAATACTTTAGGTTTTCAGGCTTGCGAAGGATTGGAATCAGAAATTTCAGTTATGGAATACCGTGCTGGAAACTCACCTAATTTCTTCAAAACCAAAAGACCTGGTCTTATTTCTTATTCTAACATCACCTTGAAAAAAGGTATGTTTACAACTGATGATAACCTGTATCAGTGGTACAAAGAATTGGCATTGGATCACCAACATTCCAACCGTCGTACTGTAATCATTTCACTTATGGATGAGTCTGCTACAGTAGTGTTCTCTTGGACTTTGGAAAATGCTTTTGTAACTAAATTTACTCCTACAGGATTTGATGCTGAAGCTGATTCAGAACCAGCTATCGAAGAATTGGAATTCTGTTGTGAATCTTGGTCTATGACAGCCTAAGAAATAGAATTTAATTTCAGCCCGATAAGTAAAAACTTATCGGGTTTTTTTTTATTGTATGTAGAAATTATTAAATTGGGAGAAATTAATTTTATATTTTTTTTTGGAAAGATCACACTATAAATATTCTGTAAATGCCCTTACAATCTAAGGTAAATCCTGAAGACTATAGCCCAAGCAATCCTGCAGTTGTCCCCGGAATTTTGAGTCCTGCGGATGGTTTTGTCTATCGTTATGCCTATGATGCTCAAGGAAAGCAAATTACAATAAAAAAAATACAGAAACAAGCTGAGGTTCCGCACAAAGGAATGCTCCCTCACCCTGTGCATACAAATAATTTGGTGAGAAGGACATTTGAGCATAGGGATCAAAAAACAGGAAAAACTGTAAAGTTTGAAAATATATTGGAACCTACCCACAGAAGATTATCTCGTATTGTTGATAATCCCGTTTCGGGGTCTCATACACATAATCTACATGGTTTGGCTGGAGCCAGGCTGAGAGATTCAATTCAACTTACAAATCCATATACCGGACAAATTACCCGTTACGATTTTTTATTGGACCCAACTATCAGAAGGTTGAGAGCCCTTGAAAATGATCCTGTTTCAGGAAGTCATACACATGCCCTGTATGGAAAAGCAGGGGTTGGAGGCTTGGGTGGTTTTACTTTTACAAATGGCGCATTCAAAACAGATCGGACCAAATTACAAGAAGATCTGAGAAGGAATCCTGCATTTCGGAATTATAGTGCCAAAACAGGGATCGTGGGCATTGGTGGTTTGGGTGCATTTAGTTTTGCCGATGGAAGATTCAAGACAGATTTCACCCAACAATGGCAAACATTAAAAAGCAGGTCTGGATTTCGCTCTATGGGTGCTTTGCATGGAAAGGCAGGTACTTCAGAACGTGGTGTAGGTGCTCAAACCAATGCCAGAGGTCAAAGAGTTAATTTTAGAAATTTATTATTGCCTACTGTTAGGAGATTGGAAGAATTGGAAAATAATCCTGTTACCGGTACTAAAACGCATGCCTTATTTGGTTTATCTGCTGGTCAGCAAGCAAGATATCAATGGGAGAATCCAGATCGTTTCAAGCAGCAGCTGGCAAATATGAGTGGAAATGTAAAATCAGGAGCACTGCATGGTCTAGCTGGTAACAATGGAAGCAGTACAGGACAAGGTGGTTTGATGAGTAAGGTGTTGGGTATGCTAGGGGTTGGTGCCTCGGGTTGGCCCATCGCAAGATTTCATTTTTATGTAATGATCGGTGGAACTGAACTAGGTTTTCAAGGGGTTGAGGGTTTAGAAGCTGAGGTTGGGGTAATTGAATTTCGCGATGGCAATTCTCCTTTTTTTGGAAAGGAAAAAGTGCCAGGCTTAATCAACTATAGTCGTGTAACTCTCAAAAAAGGTATGTTTGCTGGGGATACAAATGCAAATACCTGGTTTAAAGAAATTGCGCAGGATCGTAAATATACACAGAGAAGACCCATTATAATTGCTATGATGGATCATAATATTGTTCCGCAATTTATATGGAGGTATGAACAATGCTTTTTAACCAAAGTAATACCTTCCAATCTGGATGCTGAGTCTGATTCCGAAGTTGCCATTGAAGAAATTGAATTTGTGGGAAGAGCATGGTATCTGGAATCATTAGCGGGTGCCCTGGCAGGAGCAGCTGGTTCTATTGCCGGCTCTTTGGGAGTAGATTTAAATGGTGGAATTGGTTTTTAATGATTGTAAATAAAATGATATGAGTTTTGGTTTAGGTTCAGGAATTTTAGGTACAGCGGTATCCATGGGTTTAGATAATAAGCTTTCAAGTAATAAACCCGAATTTTCACCCATTCCCTCCTTCTATTTTTCGGTGGAAATATTTGACAATATTTCCGAAGATTTATCAAATAAGAATAAAGCCAACCCAAATGACATAGGAGAAGGTGGTGGTTCTGTTCTCAATCAAATTTCCTCAATGGTCGGATTAAACAATACACTTTCCTTTGATTCAGTAGAAGATTGGCACAACAAGTCATTTATTGAAATTTCTGGTATTGAAATAACTTTGGATCCTGACTCTAAAAATGAAGGAGGGTACAACTATCCTATCGATTTGCCCAAACAATTGAAAAATCCTAATATTGTTCTTAAAAGGCTTTTTCGTCCAATAAATGCAAATCCGGATAAAGATAAATGGACCAAATGGATCAAAGACACGATGCATAGTATGGCCTATTGGGATAAACCCATAGAGAAGAAAAATTTACAAATCATTATATATCATCCCAACCTATCCTCCGATTCTGGGAAACCTTACATTCTTCATACCGTTACAGTGTACGATGCATATCCTGTAAAGCAGAGCTTTGGTACTTTAAACTCTACCGCTGAAGAATTATTTACAGAAGAAATTGAAATTTCTTATTCTAACACCCAAGCCTTATATGGTTCTTAAACTAAATTAGCATGCCTGTCGAAATCAAAGAGTTGAATATTGAAACAACTGTAAAAGAACAATCCAAATCAAGCTCAGACAAAAAAGTAACGTCCCGCTCAGGACTTTCAGGATCTGACAGGGAAATGATCATCAGAGAGGCTGTGAAAAGAGCTTTAGAAGAGTTGGAATACAGACAATCGAAGTAAAATGGCAGATTCTCCAATAAAAGGAATGGCAAGTGGTTACCTATCGGTAATCATTCTTATCGCAGGAAAAGAAATTCCCAAATCTCATTTTATTATAAAAGTGGAGATTAGTAAAGAAATTAATAAAATTCCCGTGGCTAGAATTGCCTTACATGATGGAGACACAAGAACACAGAAATTTGAACATAGCGAGGATGCAAATTTTGAACCTGGAAAAGAAATCGAAATCAAGGCTGGTTACGGACCCGGCAAGGAGAGTTCTATTTTTAAAGGTATCATTATAGAACAGGGGATTAAACATTCTACCTCTGGAGGATCTCAACTCATATTAAAATGTAAGGATAAGGCATTAAAACTTACTGTAGGAAGAAAAAATAAGGTGTTTTTAGAAAAAAAGGATTCTGATATCATCTCAGAGATTGTCAAAGCAGATGGGTTAACTGCAGATGTAGATGCAACTACGGCCACCCATAAAAAGTTGATTCAATACCATGCTTCCAACTGGGATTTTATTATGTCTCGCGCCGAGGTGAATGGATTGGTTGCCATTGTTGAGGCCGGAAAAGTATCCATCAAAAAACCGGCTGTTTCCGAGAAATCTGAGCTTATAATCTCCTATGGAAAAGATTTGATAGATATGGATTTACATATCGATTCAACTTTTCAATATGCAGAAATCAAAGCTTCTCATTGGGATCCGACAAAGCAGGCCCTAGAGAAAACGGATGGAAAAAAACCAACAGTAAATAGCCATGGGGCACTGGATAGCAGTAAAATTTCAAAGGTAATAGAGCCTAAACACCAAGTGCTGACCTCGCCGGAGGTGAGCAAAGATGTTATCCAGGCTTATGCCGATGCAAATTATCAAAGGGCTTATCTTTCCAGAATGAAGGGTACTGTCAGTTTTTACGGGAGTGCAAAAGATATTTTAGGTAAAACTGTAGAGCTGTTTGGGTTAAGTAAAAATTTTGTGGGAGATGGCTATGTTACTAAGTTAAAACAAGTAATTGATCGGGGACAATGGATTACCGAAATTGGATTGGGATTAGATTCCACACCCTACCTGGAAAAAAATCAAGATGCACATGCGCCATTGGCAGGTGGATTTTTACCTGGCATAAGTGGGATCCATCACGGACTCGTGAAGCAAATTCATGAAGATCCAGATGGAGAATTCAGAGTTCTTGTAAATATTCCCATAATTGATAATCTGGAAGGAGATGGTGTTTGGGCCAGAATGTCTCATTATTATGCCACAGAAGAAGCTGGCTTTGTTTTTTATCCTGAAGTAGGAGATGAGGTGGTGCTCGGATTTTTTAATAATGATCCCAGTTTTCCGGTTATTTTAGGTTCTTTATATTCAAGTAAAAGAAAAATTACCACAGCGGAAAAACACGATCCTGCTGATCCCAATCAGTTTAAGGCGATTAGCCTTCAGAAAGGAAAGATGAGACTTGAATTTGATGATAAGGATTGCATTATCAAATTGATAACTCCTGAGAATAACACAGTTATCATTGATGATAAGGAAAAACAAATTACGATAGAGGATAAGTCTAATTCAAATAAAATCATACTAAGCAAAGACGGAATTTTGTTGGATTCTGCCAAGGATATTATTTTGAAAGCAGCTTCGAATATTAAAATGGAAGCAACAAGTAATATCGAAGCAAAATCAACGGCTGATACCAAAATAGAGGCAACAGGAAATTTACAAATGAAAGGGATGGCTTTAAAAGGGGAAGGAAGTACAACATTGGAGTTGAAGGGATCAGCTACAGCGAAGTTAGAGGGTGGAGGAATGTGTGAAATTAAAGGAGGAATTGTTAAAATTAATTAATATGTCACTACCAGCATCAGTTATGGGTGATAATCACCTTTGTCCAATGGTAACACCTGCGGTGCCGCCTATCCCGCATGTGGGTGGGCCTGTTATGGCCATGACGGCACTAACTGTTTTGATTACAAATAAGCCGGCAGTGGTAATGGGAGATATGGCCATTTGCACCGGACCTCCAGATACAGTGATAAAAGGTTCTGCGACCGTACTTATTTGTAATATGATGGCCGCACGCATTGGTGATACCTGCGCTCATGGTGGCGCCATTGTTGGACCAGGTGCTCCAACTGTTTTAATCGGAGGTTAACTCAAATCATATGGAAGAAAACGCAAAATCATTTTTAGGTACAGGCTGGAGTTTTCCCCCCAGATTTTCCAAACAAGCTGAGGGGCTTGAATTATCTTCCTTTGAAGATGATATAGCAGAATCATTGTATATTTTGTTGTCTACAACACCAGGGGAAAGAATTATGAATCCTGAATATGGATGTGATTTACAATCGCAGGTATTTCAAAATATCAATAACACAACCAAGGTAATCATACAAGATATGATTGCTACGGCCATTTCTTATTTTGAACCCCGGGTGCGCCTCATCTCTGTAGATATTGACAATAGTCAACAAAATAAAGGGTTGATACAAATTCAACTCATTTATGATATTTTGGGAGTAAATTCAAGAAAGAATATGGTGTACCCTTATTATTTAGTAGAAGGTACCGACATCTAATTTTAATATATGAATCTTACAGAAACAATTCAATACAATGGAAGTAGTCAAAGAGAGCGTTTGTTGAATGCTTTGCTTCCTTCTTATTTTCAATTAGATGAAAGATCAAGTTCTGACCTGTTATCCTTTATGGCTTCTCTTGCCGAGAATGTACATTTTTTTAATCTTGATAATAGTATTGATGGGAATTGGTCCTCGATTCTAAATAATGATTTGAGTATCTTTCTGGCCATTATTGTGTCTACAGATCTAAATCATATTGAAACCAAACACAATACTTTTCTGAATGATTTTGAAAATGCGGCCAGAAAAGAAGATAAAATAGAGGCATTGCTGGGCATTTATACCCAAATATTAGAGTTGTCCAATACAATCAATGATTGGTATACACATGCCTTACATATTAATAAATTAAAACCCGGAGAAACAAATGAATTGGAAAATGAGCTTGAAAATGCAATCAAGCAACAGTTGTCCAAAAACTTGGCAGAACTGTTTGTTCTCGGTGCCAGTTTAGATTTTTATCCCTCCGGCAAATATAACCGCGATGTCTTTTACGATCATTTGCACAGCATTTGGAGAAAAAGGAAAGCGCTGTCTTATCCTGAACCCATTTCTACTTCTTATCTGGAAGGATTTAATGATGAAATGAAAAAACTCAGGATTCTGTTCCGAACTTATTACAGCGTTTTATCCTATTTAGTACAGAGAGCCCCTCAATTTTATCAGCATTCTTTGGAAGAAAAAGACGACCATAAACCTGATATGGCTATGTTGATTGCCTTTGTTCATTTGTTCAAACACAATCAACTTCAATTGAATGGAATAACTGAAAAACATCTTGATTTTTATTATGATCAGGTGCTTCAAATGAAGGAGAGAAATTCTGTTTCAGATCAAATTCATGTAAGTTTTCAGCTTTCTCCTCATGTTGAATCCTTCAAAATGGATAAAGGAACGCTTTTGTCTGCTGGTGTTGATTCAAAAGGAAATTCTGTACAATATCAAACCGATGAAGATCTTTGGGTTAGTCAATCTGTTTTGTCTGATATAAAAACCTTGTTTATTTCCAAAAACCCCAAAATAGGAATTGGAAGTTCCTATAAATTAATCACTAATTTGTACGCTGCGCCACATGCCAACTCTGCAGATGGATTAGGGAAATCTTTGCAAAACGGATTGCAATCCTGGCCTCTTTTTGGGGAGGAATTACTGGAAAAACCTGTCGCAGACAGACAAATGGTGAACGCAGAAATAGGTTGGGCTATTTCTTCTCCTATTCTTGAAATGGAAGAGGGGCATCGTATTGTCAAAATCAATATGCAGTTTGAGAAAAAATCCATGCATACTTTAAATTTACTGATTAAAGATATTAGCAAAAATCAAGAACTATCCAGAGAAGATACCTTTGCTAAAATTTTTAGAAACAGTTTGAAAGTTTTGTTTAGTTCAAATGACCAGTGGATCGAAGGTGCGCAAACGGATCTGATGGCATCAAAAAATGAAGATGAATTGATTCTTCTTGTTTCCTTGCCAAATACAGCAGCCCCACTCACGAAGCCAGATGATATTCTTGGATATAAGGAGGATTCTCCTGTTATGAAAATACTACACAATAGTCAAGATGTAATTTTCACTTATTCTTTCCTCAAAGAATTAGTATTGAAAAAAATACAGATGGATGTAGAAGTTCAGGGAATCCGTAAAATGCAATTGTCGAATGAGTTTGGAGCCATAGAGAGCAGTATTCCATTTCAACCTTTTGGGGCAATCCCCCAATTGGGATCTTATCTTTTGATAGGGAAATCTGAACTGTTTAAAAAAGAACTGACTGATTTAGAAATTCAGATAGATTGGCATAATCTTCCCGAAAATAAAAAGGGTTTGAAGGGCTATTTCAAAGAGTATGGATTGGCCCTTCAAAACGAATCATTTAAGGTTAAATTTTCAGCGCTTTCTGAGAGTAAATTTTATCCAGAATCTTCTGAAGCTGAGGAGTTTTCTTTGTTTCAACCCGATGATACTGACAAGCAGCAAATCAGCTCTAAAACTTGCTTTACCCGTTTCCCTTTGAAGTCTTTTCAAATGAAACCAAACCTGCATCTGGAGGCCAATCAACCTTATACCATAGATACACAGGCAGGTTTTTTTAAAATGGAATTGAGTAATCCTCATTTTTGCTTTGGACATCAAGATTATACGCAGGCCTATACAAAGGTGATTACTCATAACACAGATCCCAAAAGAAGAGGAGAAGAATTGCCATTCCCCAATCAACCATGGACACCGGTAGCAAGATCTATCAGTTTGAATTATAAAGCAAGCGCTCAAATCAATATTTTGTCTGTGGGCACCTTACAGTCTGTTAATCAACCTCATGAAAATTTGTACCATGTTCATCCTTTTGGCAAGCAACTTGTTTTTCAGGCTGGTAAACCTATTTCCAGACATTTGTTGCCGGCCTATGATGAGGATGCTTACTTGTATTTAGGTTTTGAAAAAGCTGTTGCCGGAACTGTCCTGTCTTTATCAATCCAATTGAAAGAGAATCAAGATTATTTTTCTGGAAGTAGCAATACCCAATTAAATCCAATTAATGAATTAATCTGGTCTTATTTGGAACAGGATGAATGGAAAATATTTTCACAAAGTCAAATTCTCTCAGATAGCACCAATTTATTATTGAATTCTGGAATTTTACAGGTCGAACTGCCTAAGCAAATAGATATAAATCACAGCATATTACCCGCGGGTAAATTTTGGATGCGCGCCACCTTAAGAGGTCAGGCACAAAGAATGCCAAGGGTTTTGCATTTTGCAACCCAAAGTGTTAGTGCAACCTGGGTGGATAATGGAAACGGAGATGAACATCTTTTACAAGCCTTACAAGCAGGAACTATTCAAGGTTTGGCCTCGGGTATTCCACAGATCAGACAGGTGGAGCAACCTTTTCCCTCTTTTGGGGGCAGGGCAGCAGAAACAAGAAAAGAATTTTATGTTCGGGTAAGTGAAAGACTAAGGCATAAAAACAGAGCGGTTTCAAGTTGGGATTTTGAAAGATTGGTTTTAGAAAAGTTTCCTCAAATTTTTCAGGTTAAATGTATCACCCGATTAGGGTATGAACAATTTGTTGAAAAAGGTAAGGTGATTATTGTGGTTCTACCTCGTGCCGTAGATCAGCTTTTACCTGTAGTGAACAATTATATGCTGAGGGAAATCAAGGATTATCTACTTTCAGTTGCGTCACCTTTTATAGATATTGAAGTTAGAAACCCAATTTATGAAAGAATTAAGATTAGTGCAGCTGTGCAATTTCAGGAAGGAAAAAATAATGGTAATTATTTGAAAAAACTTAATCAGGATATAATGACCTTTTTATGTCCCTGGTTATTTGGTATTGAAAAAGAATTAGAATTGGGAGGACAAATTTCGAAAGATTTAATATTGAGTTTTATCGAAAAATTAGATTATGTCTCCTTTGTTACTAAATTTTCAGCTGTACAGGTTTTTCCAACCCAAGAAGGTTTTGATGTAGGGGATACAGCTATTGATACTTCTTCTTCACCCTTACTAAAAGCTACTACGCCCTGGTCCGTTTTGATTCCTTTTCAAACCAATCCTATATATTTGCAAGAAGAATATTCTTTCCAATCACCTGAAAAAGCTGGAATTGATACGATGATGTTGGATGGTGACTTTGTTATGACCGTAGAAAAAGATGTCGAACTCTAAACTTTTTCTTATTTTTATTTAAATCCTCAAACTATGGCACTACTTACCAGAAATACCTTAAAAAATCTTTTCAAAAGAGGGATGGTTCCTTCTGAAGTGAATTTTTCTGATTTAATAGATTCTACCATCAACAAAGTTGATGACGGGTTTTCTCAAAGTAACAAGGATGGATTTATGCTGGCACCACAGGGTCCTAATCATAAATTAATCAGCTTTTTTGAAAGTATTCGGGATCGGCATCCTGCTTTTAGCGTTAGTTTGAATCCCAACACAAACCAATCGGGTTTAAGCATTAACAATGAAGAAAACCAGAGTATTTTGTTTTTAAAATCAAATGGAAATGTTGGTATCGGAACTACCAACCCGGCTTTTAGACTGGATGTTCATGGTATGGCAGGAATGGGAGGAAGAGTAGGAACCTTTGCAGTAGGCGAAATTCCAGCTGATGGGAGATGGCATGCTTTACTGACTGATCTGGAAGGGGTACAGGCCTTTGAAATTATGGCTCATGCAGCCGGAAGATTAGGAAGGGGTAAATATGCATTAAGTCATGCTATCGCCTTATCAACCTATGGTCAGGGGAGTATTCGTCATATCAAAGCCAGCTATGGTTTCTTCTGGAGAAAAATTAGTTTTAGATGGACTGGAACTGAGAATAACTACAGGTTAGAGGCAAGAACTGCGGCAAATTATGGTTTTCTGGATCAGGATGAGAAAAAACCTGTACTTCTCAGGTACTGGATAACCAAACTATGGGATGATAACAGTATGCTCCCTAAAGGGATGTCTACAACTTTGGATCCTACAATTCAGAAGTAGTTTTGATAATTTTTTATTTTGCTCTAAGCAGTGTCATTTTTTTTGCCCTGCCAATTTGTAAGTCTATATCCAAACTGTCCTTTCTTAATTGGACTATACTGAGTCGGCCCACTACCTTATCTTGGTCGTCTATGATTTCCAACATGTTGGAAAAAAGTCTATATCTTCCCGTAATTATGTAGGCACCCATTCTCAGTTTTTATGTTTCTCATATAGCTCTTTGTCGAAACAACAATGTTAGGAGAATTAAAAATTTCCTAATTGAAAAATGTACTTAATTTAAAGTTGACCAGGCATCTTATTTACCAAAACAGAGAAATTTCTGTGCTAAATGGCATACATTTAATTGATATGCTAACTCTTACAATAAAAATTTTCCAGAAGGAATCCCCAAAAAATGATTGTAATTTTTCATAAATGGAATATAAATTATCCGCTTTTTTAATATGGCCTGACAATAAAAATAATGAGCGCTGAAATTCTTTACCTTTACGTTAATTTTGATATTTATTTTAGATTCTTCATTGTACTACACATAAAAATTATCTTCATGGTTAAATTATTGGTCAGGTTTTTATTAATATGTACTTTATCAGTTACTTTATTAAAAAGTTCTTTTTTAAAGGCCCAACCCTGCCATTACCTGGCCTATGAAGGGTTTCCCTACTCTGACAGCAGTATGATACATGATGCTTATGGCGGAATAGGCTGGGAAGCACCCTGGAGTGTGCAGAACAGCAATACCACAGTACCCGGATTTATGGCACTTTCATCGCCTGACATGTACTATCCTGTATTATTAAGCTCAGGAAATCACATGACCGGAGGAATTGCCTATCTTTCAGCCGGTAGAAAACTGGATCTTAGTACAAATGGGCCATTCAGCGCTTATCGAAAATCAAACGGAAGATTGGGTCAGGTTGGAACAACTTTATATTTCAGTGCCGTTCTCCGAAAAGAAATTGCAAATGACGAAAGAGTAAATGTGATGTTACAGGGTGGCAATAACGTGCCTTGGGTGACAAATGCCAATCCGCGTATTCAGATGGGATACTTTGGAACAGCATCAAACATTGGCTCTGACCGTTTTTGGGGTATATCCATTGATGGAAACGTCTATAACACAAACAAAATTATTCAAATAGGAACCGCCGCCCTTCTTGTGATAAAAATTGAATTTCTTGCTGTGGGTGGAAATGTTTCAGTATGGATAAATCCAACTCAAATTGCAGCTGCAGAGCCAAGTCCGGATTTGGTTATCAACCATAACAGTAGTATGGAATATGTAGCTGTTGCTCTTTACCTTGGAAGTTCAGTCAGACAGGGTTCTCTGGATGAGATTCGACTGGCCGGAAGTTATGCTTGTGCAACTCCCGATAGTTTGATTGCTATCAATACACCCCCTTTCGCCTCTTTCAGCACAAACCCTTCTGACGGTATCGGACCACTTTCAGTCAGCTTTGATGGCTCAAATTCAGCAGATATTGATGGACCTTTGCAGCCTGAGTATATCTGGAACTATGGAGATGGGTTTATTGATACAACTTTAACTCCATTCAGCTCACACATATATAGTTTCCAAGGGGTTTTCAGACCTACCCTGCGAATCCGGGATTCGGGTGGGCTGACACATACAGCTTATGGAAATCTTACAGTTCGTGATTCATCCGGAGCTTATCCCTGTTATGCTTACGTAGAATCGACATCCAGACCTTCCTGTAACAATAGTTTCGGTTCGGTCAGGGTCTATCCGGGCAATGCTTCAGTAACATTTTTAGATAATAATCGCGATACTGTTACTACGGGTGACAATAATTATAATTTTGACAGCCTTGTTGTTGGCAGCTATTCAGTTTTGGTTGCTAATGCTGCGGGTTGTCAGGATAGTTTAAGAATTTTTATAAATTTTGACAGTACAAACTGCTCCGGCTGGTCAGCACCGACCTGTCTCAATCTGGGAATCAATCTCGATGGAACAAGCTACTATGACCGACAACGTGTTTTCAAAAACTTTTTTTCAGATGCCGGAGAATGGATTACCTTCAATGCAAGCGGTTCCAGCCCCTGGGACACACAGTTAAGAAATGAATTGGCCATCGATTCGGCCGGTTACCCTCTACAAATTCCTTATAACAGCAGTCTTGGTCCTCAAAAAGTGAGGGGAGTCATATCAGCTGTCGGACATATCCCACCCGGTGATTATGTTTTTTTATATGATGGTAGCGGCACTGTTCAATTTCCCGGAATGACAGTTATTTCAAATCTTCCCGGCCGAATTGAGTTTAGAATACCGCCAGGTTATTATAATAATGTTTGGTTCAATATCGATTCCTCCGCATTGGGTAATCATATCAGAAATATCCGAATACTCAGACCACAACACGAGCAAAATTACCTTCAGGATCCTTTCTATGAAGTCTTTTTAGATAAATTACAGGCCTTCTCTACGATTCGTTTCATGGATGTTATGGCTACAAATTCAGCTTTTCCGCATTTGGAATGGATTGACCGCAAAAAAAGACATTTTTATTCACAAAGTATCCGTTTTGGTATGTCTTACGAATACATCATAGAGATGGCTAACCGGACCGGAAAAAATGTATGGATTAATATTCCACATACTGCTTCTGAAGATTATATCCGTAAAATGGCTCAACTGTTCAGGGATAGCCTGAACTGTAATCAGGAGATTTATCTTGAGTACTCCAATGAGGTCTGGAACTGGATGTTTCCGCAGGCGCATGAGGTTGCACAGAATGAGCCACAAAATATTGACTATCCACGCCGATACGCTGAACGTTGTCGCAAAGCATTTAAAATCTGGACGGAGGAATTTTCAACTCAGTCTTCTCGTTTACACAGGGTGCTGAATACACAATCTGCTTATCCAACTTATGGTGCGATGGTCATGGCACACTTGAATCCTGATGAATATGATTATCTGAGCCCTGCCTGGTACTTTAGTTATAATGGTTCGGCCTGTGCCGCTAATTTTGATTCCACGACTACTGCTGCCCAAATTATTCAATGTTCAAGAGACCACTGGCGTAGCACTATTCCAACTATAAAGGCCGACTATAGAAATGCCTCGCTTTATGGAAAAAAAATTGTAAACTACGAAGGTGGTCAGCACATGACAGATTTTGGGGTTTACCCGCATACACAAGCTGTTTGGGATGCTCAGTTCCACCCTGATATGTACAACCTTTACAATGAAGTGATTGATACTTTAAAACGTCTGGGTACGGATCTTGCAATCGCCTACAATCTTGCTCGAATCAATGAAACTGGATGGGGTTCCTTCGGGCATCTGGACGATATAGACATTGTTCCCGACAGCAGTAATGCACCAAAGTGGATGGCCCTCATGCACAATATCTGCCCACTTTCTGCAGCAACGGTTTTTGACAGTTCCATAACTTATTCAAATGATATGCTTATTGTTCAGTCTGGTGCTGACAGTTATCAATGGTACGACTGCCTAAACGGACAGGCACTTGTTGGCGAGACAAATTCAATCTTATCTCCTGTTCCGCCAGGTTCCTACAGAGCAGAAATTCGTTTTGGTGGCTGCATCTTTAGCAGTGCCTGCTTCTTGTTTACAAATTCAGAAAAACTCACGGAAAAGAAGCTGAACATTATTCCCAACCCTAATCGGGGTAGTTTTTTTGTGAATTTTGAAAAGACTGGAATAGTTAAGATTTTCAATATACAAGGTGTTAAAATATTTGAGAAAGAAGTAAATGGTTCTACGGAAGTTCAATTACCAAATTTGTCAGCAGGCGTCTTCATCCTTAATTATAATGGACAAAATGTTAAATTTGTAATATATTAAATTTAGTTTTTTGTGAATAGTAATATCTGGAAGCAGGAAGTAACATTGGAATGTCATCAAAATATGTCGCCTTTGCAAGTGGTATTTCCCGTATGATATCATTGCATATACAGGATTGAACCTCCAATAAATACTGCACTATAGCCAGGCGACATATTGAAATTGCTACGCTCTTTAAGGTATTGTGACATCCTGCTTCGTGTTACATAAATTAATCTTAGAAGAACCCATTATCGTAATATTGCAATATTACGATAATGGGTAATTAATTTATTTTATTTTGCTCTAAGCAGTGTCATTTTTTTTGCCCTGCCAATTTGTAAGTCTATATCCAAACTGTCCTTTCTTAATCGGACTATGCTGAGTCGGCCCACTACCTTATCTTGGTCGTCTATGATTTCCAACATGTTGGAAAAAAGTCTATATCTTCCCGTAATTGTGTAGGCACCCATTCTCAGATACATTGACTTGTCTTTTTCGAGGAAAAGACTCATGTTTTCGTTTTGCCACAATCCTAGTAATTCACTCTCATTATAATTTTTGCATGAGCTGAAAATAAAGAGAAGGGTAAATAAAAAAAATAGTTTTTTCATATCTGTTTCTTTAGAAAATCCAGGAAGGACTCAAAACTTCTTGCCTTGTCAAATTGCTTGTCGTGGTATTGCGTTAAACTTATTTTTAACATGTCTACCTTATCATCTGCAAAATTTAAAGTCATCATGATGTTTCCATACAGCTGTATTCGTAGGTCCTCAGTGTTCAATTGGATTTTAGGTTTGAGATAATGTCTTTCTAATCTTGTAGTACCCCAATCGTAGGTATTCGTTTTTACATCGTCCACCTGACTAACATAATCTTCGTTTTTTAATAGTTCATTGAGAAAATCAAAAAGAAAAAGAAATGTTTCCTGGTTCCATTCTTGAATGCCATTTCGTAATACGATACCGCTGATACTTGGGGTCTGTATAAAACTAACGTTCGGATCAGTATATTTATTGTGAAAGAAAAAAGAATACTGTTCGAGAATATACTGTAAGTGAGAACTATAGCATTTTTGATCTCTCCAATTTTGATATGTTTGGAGGTAGACCGGATCTCTGGTAAGCAGAATATGTGAACTATCCAGAATAGACATGTTTCTAGATTTTCTTTTTTTTAAAAATGTAAAAAATTTGCAAAATCTTGCCCAAAATGGCGCCATATTATTTTTTTTCAGCTAAATCTTTGTTGGCAAAATTAATGAATTGAGCGTATCTTTATTTTCTTTTTTCTACGATAAAAAATTAACAAAACTAATCTTTATTAGTTTTCTTTTTTCTTTAAATATCAAAATACTTATGAATTATTTAGATGGTTTGAATGCAATGCAGCTAAAAGCAGTAACCCATAAGGAGGGTCCTTTACTAGTTATTGCGGGACCTGGTTCAGGAAAAACCAGGGTACTTACTATGCGTATTGCTCATCTAATCGATTCTGGTGTTGCTCCCTGGGAAATTTTAACTCTTACTTTTACGAACAAGGCTGCCAAGGAGATGAAAGAGAGAATTTCAAAGGTAGTTGGAAATGCAGCCAATCAGATTTGGGCAGGTACCTTCCACTCTATTTTTGCAAAAATTTTAAGGGTTGAAGCGCCGAAGCTAGGTTTTCCTTCTAATTTTTCCATTTATGATCCCTCGGATGTAAAGAGTGCACTTAGTGAAATTATAAAATCTCAGGGTATGGATATTAAAACCTATACACCCAACGATATTTATCATAAAATTTCAATGGCCAAAAATCTCATCATCAATCCAGAGAAATATGCATCCGATGGGGAGCGTTTGTTAAAAGACAAACAAGATGGAATGCCTTATATTTATAAGATTTACGACTTATATGTCAAGAAGTTGCAGCGTTCAGGGGCTATGGATTTTGATGATTTGTTATTTCAAATGCACAGGTTGTTCAAAGAAAATCCGGATCAAGTTTTAGAGAAGTATAGAAAAAAGTTTAAATATATTCTGGTAGATGAATTTCAAGATACCAATTCACTCCAATCTGAGATCATAAAATTTCTTACTAAATTTCCAGAAAGTCCGCAAAATATTTGCGTCGTAGGTGATGATGCCCAGAGTATTTATGCGTTCAGGGGCGCCACCATTCAAAATATACTGAATTTCGAGCGAGATTATCCTGGCTTAACTATTTATAAATTAGAGCAAAATTACAGATCTACCCATCATATAGTTCAGGCGGCCAATGATGTGATTGCAAAGAATAACAGACAGATTCGAAAAGTGATTTTTACAGAAAAAGGGGTAGGAGAACCTATTCAAGTGCTGAAAGCAAGTTCTGATAACGAGGAATCTCGTATGGTTGTTTCAAAAATTATGGAGTTGAAATTAAGAAATCACCTGAGTAACCAAGATATTGCCATCCTATACAGAGTGAATGCTCAGTCCAGGGTTTTTGAAGAATCGCTCAAAAATATGAGAATTGCCTACAGGATTTTCGGAGGAACTTCCTTTTATGAGAGAAAAGAGATCAAGGATGTTGTTTCCTATTTGAGAGTCGTAGCCAATCCTGATGATGAGGAAGCGCTAAAAAGAATAGTGAATTATCCTACCAGGGGAATAGGGGATACAAGTATAGCCAAACTCTCTGAAATAGCAGAAAAAAATGCTCTTAGCTTATGGAATATCATGATGAAAATGAATCATTTTGACCTTGGGATTTCTGCTCGAACTCAAAAATCTATTCAGGATTTTATCAATATGATCCATGTATTTCAAAGATGGGCACAAGAATTTGATGCTTATGAGGTAGCCAGAAGAGTAGTTAAAAGCACAGAAATAATTGAAGATTTAAATAAAGAAAAAACTCCTGAGGCACAAGGTAGGGTAGAAAACGTACAAGAACTTTTAGACGGCATCAAAACATTTACAGAGGAGGATAATGCAGAATTTATCGTTACTGAAATTCAGGATAAATCACTAAGTAGTTACCTACAGAATATCGCACTTGTGACAGATGCAGATAAAGATCAAAATGATCAGGATACGGTAAAGTTAATGTCTGTACATGCCGCAAAGGGATTAGAATTTAAAGCCGTCTTCGTTACGGGAATGGAAGAAAATTTATTTCCGTCTCAAATGGCTATTCGATCAGTTGATTCTCGATCAGCGATTGATGAGGAAAGACGTCTTTTTTATGTAGCCATTACAAGAGCAGAGCATCACCTCTATCTGTCTTATGCCTCGAGCAGATATAGATTTGGAAAAATGCAGTATAATAGCAGTTCTCGTTTTCTTGAAGAGATTTCTGAAAATTGTTTCGATCAAATTCCAATCTCCACAAAATCTGTTGTAACTGGTGCCAAGCTTGGGCCCAAGCCAGCTGTAGGCTTACACAAACCAGCAACCCTGCCGCAGGGGGTAGAAATAAAGGCTAGTCCGGTACAAATGATTTTACCTGGAGTATTTGTTTTACATGAACGATTTGGTAAAGGAAAAGTGCTTCAATTGGATGGCAAAATTGACAATAAGGTGGCAACGATAATATTTGAAGCCGGTGTAGGAGAGAAAAAAATAATGCTCAAGTTTGCCAAACTACAGGTTGTAGATTAAACAATCAGGAAGTTTCCGTTTTGATAAATTTTCTCCCCATCAGCAAAAATTTCACCTCCCTGGGTCATGTCAGCAATCATATCCCAATGTATGGAAGATTCGTTTTTACCACCACATTGGTAATAGGTTTGTCCAATAGCAAGGTGCACTGTTCCCCCAATCTTTTCATCAAATAAAATATTCCGCACAGGTTTTTGTATTTGATAGTTAGTCCCAATGGCTACCTCGCCAAAGTAACGTGCACCGGGAATTTGAAAAATTCGATCCAGTAGTTCTTTCCCCTTTTTGGCCTCCCATTTTTCAACCTGCCCATTCTGAATCCAAAGAGTGATACCCTCAACTTCCTGTCCTTGGTACATAGACGGAATGTCAAAATGTATAACACCCTCCACGCTATCCTCAATGGGGGCAGAATAAACCTCTCCGGAAGGCATATTTGTTTTTCCGTCAGAATTAATCCAGATTCTACCTTTTGTGCTAAACTTTAAATCGATTTTCTCTGATTTATAGTGTATTTGGTCAGCTTGATTCAAATAACTGACAATTCCTTTTTGAAAATCATGTTGCTTTTTCCAACGTTGTATTGGATCCTCTTCAAATAAGCCACAGGAATGGTAAATAAATTGAGCATATTCCTCGAGGGTCAAGCCTGCATTTTTTGCATGAGCTTCTGTGGGGAATTCACATAGATTTCTTTTCATTGCGAGGGATGCCGTTCGGGCACTGTATGATTTAGCATATTTCAGCCTTGCTTCCTGATATAACTTTGATTTTTCTGGAAAATGATTAACAGATGAACCGGATGCAAATGGAGCCCTTACAAAAATATAGGCGTCAAAATTTTCCATAGCTTCTGCATAAAGTGGATCCACATAGCTCAGCGCATGATGGCTGGCTTCTTCCATAAAGATTTGCTGCTGGTCTTTGAAATCCATAGAGCAAAAAACAATTCCACCCGATTTGAGCGCCTCTCTGTATATTTCCTTCACCAAAGGTTCTGCCAGTGTACTGGATTGTACCCATAATTTTTGACCCTCCTGCAGATTCACACAATATTGAACCAATAGTTTGGCATATTTTTCATAAATGGCTAAACTCATTTATAAGTAGAATTTAAGACCTATCCGAAGATCATTATTATAAAATAAAGAGGGTAAAATGATAAATTCCTGCCGATTTGGTTCTATGGATACGGGTAGAATTTCATTGCCTCCATTAAAAAGTGCCGCTGCTTCCGGTCCTAATTGATAGCTTTGAGACAAATTTTGATTTATCTCTTCTCTTCTTTTCGCAACATTTTTGCTCAAATTGAAAAATCCGATGTTATATTGAATTTGCAGGGCAAAACTTCTGCTGAATTTCCATTCATAACCTATGAGCGCCCCCAAATCAAACCTGCTCAGCCCCAATGATTCAGGTGTATTAGAATTCAGATTACCATTGGTACTGGTCATCTGTAGGAGGCAGGACAAGTTCAGTCCTAAAGAAATATTATGCCTTGGCAAAAAATGATATGATACGGAAAGAGGTAGCTCGAAAAAACTATACTGATTCACTTCTGTTAAAGTGGATTTTCGATTTTCGTAAAAAAGAGCAGAACCTGGGTCAGTATCAACCAATAACGCCATGGTTTGAGTTTCCATACGGGAGGGCAAATTCATATTTTGTAATAATTTCCATATGAGTTGTCCTTCCACAGCATAGCGTTTGCTTATTCTTTTTCTTGCAAATAAAGATAGTGCCGGACCCAGAGCAGCTTGTTCATTTCTGTATAATTTTGAAATGACTGAAGCTGATATTCCTTTTTGCCAACCTCTTTTTATGTTGAAATTTCCATTGGTTTCGATTTGAATTAAAGGCGGACTGGTTGAGTTATTGGCTAAGGGTAAACTATTAATTACCTCCAAACTTTGGTTGGAAAAGAATTTGGATACAGTTTTATCCTCTTCTGCAATAGCATTACTTTTCTCTTCTGTAATAGTGTTTATGTTTTGAGGTTCCTTGGATATAAATTTATCAGAAGGAGATATTTTGGAAGAGGCCACCTTTTCTTTTATCTTCTGAAAATAATTTTTAGGGTTGCTTCTGTTATTTTTCAAGGAGGAAACCTTAGCCTCATTTATATTATGATTATTATTAGTATCAGATTGCTTGGAATTTGAGGCAGTATTTGATTCCTTTGGGTCTGAATGGATTGAAGGAGAATCATTTGTGGATGCAGTCAGATTTTCTTTAGGCTTATTCTCTTTGTTCTGTTTGGGACTAACCATACTGTTTGTCAGAACAAATGATGGTTTTTCTGAATACAATTGGTAAAATAAAGCAGCGCTAAGCATGAGTAACAGACTTGCAGCAGCATAGTAAAATAAGTATCTTTTTTTCTTTTTTTGATTTAAAAGTGATTCCATGGCCATCCAAGCAGATTCTTGTAGGGGGAATTCATGTTGTGATAAAATCAATTTAATTTTTTCAGACTGAACAGCATCAATTTTTTGATTGAGATCAGCCCAGGCTTGCTCTGTAGGTTCAAAGTTATGGCTTTCTAGAGTTTCAACGATTTTATTACTCTCTACGACTGAGGAATTTGCTTCGATTTGTTCAGACATTTTTTCCCAACCCATTTCCGGTAAGGAAAAAGAATGGTTTTCTAATTTTAATCTTAATTTTTCGTCTTCGTTTGAGTAAAATGGAATCATAGGCGATTACGAAACTTTATTTTGTAAATACTTCTCTCTTTTTTCTAACATTCCTTGGAGTTCTTTTCTTGCATTTGCTAAGTGCCATTTGGATGTACCGGTAGAAATGTTTAGTAATTCTGAAATATCCTTGTGCTTGTAACCATCTATTACATATAAATTAAACACGGCTCGACTGGCTGCAGGTAGTTGTTGAATTAATTTATAAATTTCTTCAGCTTGTAACTGACTTAAGCCATCTGGACTTACTGCGGCATCCTGGGTCACATTAAAATCCATAACCTGTCGGTAGCGGGTAGTTTTTCTAACATGATCAATAGCAGTATTGAAAACAATTTTAGCTATCCACCCGCCTAAATTGGTATTATCTTCAAATTTATCTAATGATTGAAATACCTTGAGGAAACTGTTGTTTAAAATATCTAAAGCTTCATCTTGGTTTTGGGTGTAACGCATACATATACCATACATTTTGCTAAAATATTTTTCATATAAATATTTTTGTGCAAGACGATGTTCTAGTCTGCAACCATCTATAAGTTCTTGATCTGTACTCTGCGAATGGTACCCCATAATGATAAGGTTGAAAACCCAATTTGTGTATAATTCCTACATAAAGATAGTTTAATTTAATAAAGAATACTACTGTCGATTGAAAACGAAATCATTCTAAATAAGGTTGGTGAATTGGTAAATTTATTCTTTTGTGAATCTTTACTATTTTTCTACCTTAGTACAAATAATTTGAAAATGCAGTTCAAGACGATTTTACTTTTCTCTTTGCTTTTGTTAGGTTCTATAGCCTCCGTTCCTGATAATTCATTTCCTGAGGTAGAAAGATGGGTTGAGCAAACTATACAGAAAATGTCATTAGATGAATGTATTGGTCAACTTATTATGGTACCGGTACATCCTAAAAAAGGGGAGGAAAATGAAGCTTTGGTTAAGTCTTATGTGGAAGATTATCATGTGGGAGGGCTGATTATGTTTCAGGGTGGACCACAAAGAACAATACAACTCATCAATCAATATCAAGCTTTATCAACCTTACCCATGTTGGTGGCTATTGATGGTGAATGGGGAGTGCAGATGCGCTTGGATTCAGTTTTAGCTTTGCCCAAGCAAATGTTGTTGGGAGCCATTCAAGAAAATCAATTGATTTATGATTATGGCAGATTAGTTGCTGAACAATGTAAAAGGTTAGGAATCCATATCAATTTTGCTCCTGTAGTTGATATCAATAATAATAGCCAGAATCCTGTAATCGGAGATCGCTCTTTTGGAGAATCTAGGTCAAAGGTTACAGACAAAGCCTATAAATACATGAAGGGAATGGAAGATCATGGTATTATGACCTGCCTCAAGCATTTTCCGGGTCATGGAGATACCCATACCGATTCTCATTATGATTTACCCATAATCAAGCATTCTAAAGAAAGGCTCGATTCGGTTGAGCTGTATCCCTTCAAACAACTTTTTAAATTGGGTGCATCCTCTGTAATGGTAGCTCATCTACATATACCAGCCTTAGACAAAACTGAAAATTTACCTACAACCCTTTCACACAAAGTAGTAACCGAATTATTGCAATTGAAATTGAAATCAGAAGGTTTAATTTTCACCGATGCCTTGAATATGAAAGGTGTAACTAAACATTTTAAAGATGGAGAAGCTGAAGTAAAAGCATTACAAGCAGGTGTTGATATTTTGCTCATGCCAGAAAATGTGGAAAAAGCAATTGTTTCCATAAAAAAAGCAATTATCAATGGAGATTTAGATACATTCTATCTAAAAGAAAAAGTGAGAAAAATTTTGAGAGTCAAGTATAAATTAGGACTAACTCATTTTACGCCTATACCTGTAGAAAAAGTAGGGGAGGATTTAAATCAGCCCACGCACAGAGAATTTATCCAAAAATTAGCTGAAAAATCTATTACACTGGTTAAAAATGAAAATAAGTTAATTCCCATTTCATCAGATAAAACCAATAAAGTAGCCAGTTTGTCCATTGGTTATGGAGATGAAACCCCCTTTCAGTCTAGTTTAAGTCATTATGGGGTTAAAAAGAATTTTCAGTTAGAGCAGGTTGTAAAAGGTACAGAACTGCTTACGGAATTGCAAAAGTTTGAAACCGTTATCATTGGCCTTCATAAAATTGGTAGAATACCTCAAAGGGATTTTGGAATAAATTCAGCAACAAGAGATTTAATTCAAGCCATTTCAAAAAAATCAAAAGTAATTTTAGTTGTATTTGGCAATGCCTATGCCTTGAAATATTTTGAGAATATGCCGGGCTTGATATGTACCTATCATGAGGACCCAGTTTATCAACGTACCGCAGCTAAAGCTATTTTTGGATGGAAGGGTTTTTATGGAAAATTACCCGTAGGGGTTGGAACGCAATTTCCGGAAGGACATTCTATTCTAATGGATGAGTCTCATGCCTCTGAATTTGAAGATGTAGGAAAAGAGTTGGGTTTTGACATGGCTAAGATTTCAGCAATTGATGATATCGCCTTTGAAGCAATAGATTATGGAGCTACACCCGGATGCCAGGTTTTGGTCATGAAAAATGGAAAAAAAATATACCATAAAACTTATGGCTATACCACCTATGATAAAACCAGAAAGGTGCAAAAAGAAGATGTTTATGATTTGGCTTCGGTAACAAAGGTAGCGGCAACAACAATTTCTCTCATGAAATTATACGAAACGGGAAAACTTGATCTCAATAAAACTTTGGGTGATTATATCCCTGAATTAAAAGGTAGCAATAAGGAAAACCTAAAAATAAATCAGGTATTGGCACATGAAGCAGGATTGAAAGCATGGATCCCAATTTATCTGAAGGGTTTGGATAAAAATAAAAATCCAGACATTACTTATTTTAGAAAATCTCCCAACGCTACATTTAACATTCAGATCAACGATAGTCTATTTACGAATAAAGTATTTCTAGATTCTATTTTTTGGAAGAGAATTATAGAGAATAGCTTAGATGAGCCTATATACAGATATAGTGATTTGGGATTTATTCTGTTTACAAAATTAATTGAAAATATTAGTGGAAAACCATTAGATGAATTTGTGATGGATAATTTTTACAAACCGATGAATTTATCTGTCATTGGCTATAAGCCGCTATCGAGGTCAATCACAAAAGAAAGAATCATTCCTACAGAAGAAGATCAGTATTTTAGAAAAACAAAAGTGCAGGGATTTGTCCATGATCCTAATGCCGCTTTGCTGGGGGGTGTTTCCGGACATGCCGGACTGTTTTCTAATGCCACCGATTTAGCCGCTGTTTATCAAATGTTGTTGGACAAAGGAATGTATCAAGGGAAAAGATACTTAGAAGAAAGAACTGTTGAATTATTTACAGCTCAGTTTAGCCCTCGTTCTAGAAGAGGACTGGGA
>Ga0169931_10001890_pt1 | contig 34536 bp, 25 predicted proteins | sample Kivu_15m_20L_FD_129675 | JGI IMG/M metagenome (GOLD analysis project Ga0169931, IMG submission 129675) | Freshwater microbial communities from Lake Kivu, Western Province, Rwanda to study Microbial Dark Matter (Phase II) - Kivu_15m_20L... | ecosystem: Environmental > Aquatic > Freshwater > Lake...
CGCGGGAGGCAGCGTGCTCCGGGCCCCGCACGGGACGCCGCTGTGCAACCTGCACCTGTCGCTTGCCGAGCGGATGGGCGCGCGCCTCGAGCGGTTCGGCGATTCCACGGGGCGCGTGGCGCTTGGTTGACGATAGGGACTCCATGAACCTCGACACGCTCCTCTCCACGTTCATGCCGGTGCCCGCGGAACTGCGCCTGCGTCCGCCCGAGGTCACCCTCGTCACGGACGACTCGCGGAAAGTGATCCCCGGCGCCATGTTCGTGGCGCGGCCCGGCACGAACGCCGACGGCCGGGCGTTCGTCTCGGACGCGGTGGCGCGGGGCGCGGCGGTCATCCTTCACGCGGGCCCGGACCCGTGCGCGGGGATCGCGGGCGCCGAGCGCGTGGTGCGCGTCGCGGTACCCGCCGGCACCGAGATCGGGCGGTTCACGTGCCTGCTCGCCGACTGCTTCGAGGGCTCGCCCAGCCACTGGCTCGACGTGGTCGGCGTCACCGGCACCAACGGCAAGACGACGATCACGTTCCTCGTGCAGCAGTTCATGAACGCGCACGCCCCTCGCTGCGGCGTGATCGGGACCGTGGTGATCGACGACGGTGCGCGTGCCGAGCCCGCGAGCCTCACGACGCCGGGCGGGGCGGACGTCTCGGCGGCGCTCGGCCGCATGGTGCGCAACGGATGCCGGTCCTGCGCCATCGAGGTGTCGAGCCATGCGCTCGACCAAGGCCGTGCCGGTGCGCTGCGGTTCCGCGTGGGGATCTTCACGAACCTCACCGGCGACCACCTCGACTACCACGGCACGATGGAGCGCTACGCGGCCGCGAAGGCGCGGCTCTTCGCCATGCTGGATGCCGGGGGGACCGCCGTCGTGAACGCCGATGACCCGTGGCATGCCCGGATGATCGAGGGATGCCCGGCGCGCGTCCTTCGGTGCCGGGTGGTCGGGGGCGGTTCGCGCGGTGCAGGGGGGCCGGGAGCCGCCCCCGGTTCGAGCGAGTGCGTCGCGACCGTCCACGAGTCGCGCCTCGGGTGGCAGGACACGACCTTCGCGGGTCCGTGGGGCGGGATCCGCGTTCGCCTGCCCGTGGTGGGGCGCCACAACGCGATGAACGCGCTGCAGGCCGCGGCCGCGGCATGGGCGCTGGGCGTCCCGGCCTCCGTGCTCGAGCGGGTGCTCGGCGCGTGCAAGGCGCCGCCCGGTCGACTGGAGCCCGTGACGGGGCCGGCCGACCCGTTCGCGGTGCTGGTGGATTACGCCCACACCGACGATGCGCTGCTGAACGTGCTGTCGGCGCTGCGGCCCCTGGTGGGCGAGGGCGGTCGCCTGGTCACGGTGTTCGGCTGCGGCGGCGACCGCGACCGCACGAAGCGTCCGCGCATGATGCGCGTGGCGTGCGAGCGTTCCGACCGCGTGGTGGTGACGAGCGACAACCCGCGCACCGAGGACCCCGCCGCGATCATCGCGGAGGTTGTCGCCGGGAGGCCGGAGGCGTGCGCCGCCGAGGTGGTGCAGGAGGCCGACCGAGCGCGTGCCATCGAGCTCGCGGTCGGCGATGCCCGTCCCGGGGACATCGTGCTGATCGCCGGCAAGGGGCACGAGGATTACCAGATCACCGGGACCGAGAAGCGGGCCTTCGACGACCGCCGGGTGGCGCGCGCCGCGCTGGAGTCGCGCGCGGCGCCCGTGGCCGCGTGCGCCTGATCGCATGGACCCCTGCGAACGAAGAAGCCCCCGGCGCATGGCGCCGGGGGCTTCGGTTCAATCAGGATGCGTGCGCGCGTCAGGTGGTCGACGTGCGCTTGGAGAAGATGCTGATGATGATCAGCAGGGCGATGAGGCCCACGAACCCGCCGTTACCGAGCTGGTTGACGAACGTCATCAGGTTGCCCGTGATCTTGCCGAAGTACGATGTCGTGTCGGTGCCGAAGATGATCTGCACCAGCACGCCGATGGCGATGAACAGGAGCATGATGTCGACCAGTTCACGCGCCCAGCCCTTGACCAATTCGAAGCCCTTCATGCGATTCTCCTCGTTTCGGGGACCGTCACCTGGGCGAGCCGCGTCGCCCCACGATTCCCTCATCGGGCGCATGGTTTCCGGAAGTTGAGCGGTTGTTAAGATGACCAATAACCGCAGCGGCCTCAGAACCCGACCGAACGGGCCAGCAGGATCCCGATGCACAGTGCGCAGACGGCGGCCAAGACCCGTTGCGCGGCGCGATGAAACTGCTCCATGGCGGACTCCCTCAAGGTGGTGCGGAGGCAGGATGCCGGGCACGACCGGGCACGACGGCCTCCGCGGCACGTCTCCACGGGAACGTTCCGATTGCCAGGCCCCGGGCGCAAGCGTGATTCGCGCGCGATCTTCAGCATGTTCGGCGTGGTTGGCCGATCCATAGGCACGGACGCGCTCGGCTGCGCGCGCGGGAGCGCCGCGGCGGCGGGCGCCCTGCCGACGAAGGGATTCGCATGCACGTGACGGCCGACGAGTTGCGCATGGCGGTGGCGGGGCAGTGGGTGGTCGCGCCGCCGGCACCCGCGCCGCGCCCCGGCTTCGCGCCGGCGCCGTTCGTCATGGCCGGGGTCGGGACCGACACGCGCGAGGACCTCGGCGGCCGGCTGTTCGTGGCGCTCCGCGGCGAGCACCACGACGCGCACGCCTTCCTCGGCGCGGCGCAGGCCGCGGGCGCGGCCGCGGCGCTGGTCGACCGCAAGGCGCGCGGGTGCGAACGGCCGGCCGGGCTCCCCGTGATCGAGGTGGCCGACACGCGCGTGGCGCTCGGCGACCTGGCGCGATGGTGGCGCGGCCGGATGCGCGCGAAGGTGGTGGCGATCACCGGCTCGAGCGGCAAGACCACGACGCGCCGGCTCGTGCACGCGGCGCTCGCGACGCGGATGACCGGCACCGCGAGCCCCAAGAGCTTCAACAACGACATCGGCGTCCCGCTCACGATCCTCGGTGCCTCAGCGTCGGACGGGTACCTGGTGGCGGAGATCGGCATGAACCGCCCCGGCGAGATCGCGCCCCTCTCGGCGATGGCGGCGCCGCACGTCACGGTCGTGACCATGGCGGGGCTCGCGCACCTCGGCGGGATGGGCAGCGCCGAGGCGATCGTCGAGGAGAAGTCCTCGATCGTCGACGGGCTCGGGACCACGGGGATCGCGATCGTGAACGGGGACCAGCCCGCGCTCGTCGCGGCGGTTGATCGGCGCGCCAAGCCCGGCGTGCGCGTGGTGACCTTCGGCACGGGCGAGACGTGCCAGTGGCGCCTGCTCGGGCGCACGGCCCGCGGCGGCGGCCAGTCGATGCGCGTGCGCGAGCCTGACGGCACGGAGTGGTCCGCGGACCTGGGCATGCCCGGGGACTACAACGCGATGAACGCGCTGGCCGCGGCGGCATGCGCCCGCATGCTCGGCGTGCCCGCCGAGGCCGTCGCGGGCGCGTTCGCCGCCACCGAGCCGGCCGACATGCGGATGACCCGGCAGCCCGCGGGCGACGTCACCGTGTTCAACGATGCCTACAACGCGAACCCGGACGCGGTGCTCGCGTCGCTGCGTGCGTTCGCGGAACTCGCTGCCGCCGCGCCCCGCCGCGTGACCGTGCTCGGCGACATGCTGGAGCTCGGCGAGCGATCCGAGGAGCTCCACGCGTCGGTCGGCCGCGCGGCCGCGGCGCATGCGCCCGCGCTCGCGGTGTTCGTGGGCGAGGCGAGCGCGCACGGCGCGTCGGCCGCGCGCGCGGCGGCCGGCCCTGGCACCGAGGTGCTGCACGTGCCCGCGCTCGACGAGTCCGGCGTCGCGTCGATCGCCGCGCGGCTCCGCGCGGGCGACCATGTCCTCCTCAAGGGAAGCCGGGGCAGCCGGATGGAGCGCCTCGTCGACGCGCTCCGCGCGCGCGAACCCGCCTCCGCACGGTGAACGATGCTCTACGAACTCGTCGAACGCTGGCAGTCCTGGCTTGACTCGGTGGGCCTGTACCCCCTGGTGCAGGTGATGTTCCAGCTCGAGTTCCGGGCCTTCCTGGCCGTGCTCGTCTCGTTCGCTCTGGTGCTGGCGCTTATGCCGCCGCTCATCCGCCTCCTGCGCGCGGTGAAGGTGGCCGACGACCCCGAGTTCTACGGCAAGGACCTGAACGCGCTCATGGCATCGAAGCGGGGCACGCCGTCGATGGGCGGGATCCTGCTCTGCGGATCGGTGCTCGCGACGACCGCACTGCTCGCCGACGTGGTCCACAGCCGCTACGTGCACGTGTGCATGGTGGTGCTCGCGTGGCTCGCCGCGGTCGGTGCGTGGGACGACTGGATGAAGCTCACCGAGGCCACCCGCGCCAAGCGCAACGGGGGCAAGCGCTCGCGCGACGGGCTCAAGGCCTGGGAGAAGCTCCTCTTCCAGCTGTCGATCGGGGCGATCGCGAGCTGGTTCATCTGGCACGCGGCGCAGGTGCCCGACGCGCTGGTGGTGAACCTGCCGTTCCAGCGGACCTACCTGCCTGCGCCGACCGAGGGCGCGATCCAGGCGCTCGACCTCGCGCCCGGCATCTGGCACATGGGCCTGGCCGCGTTCGTGCTGGTCGGCACCCTCGTGATCGCGTTCACCTCGAACGCGGTCAACCTCACCGACGGGCTCGACGGGCTCGCGGGCGGGACGCTGCTGGTGGCGAGCTTCGCGATGATGGTCCTCACGTGGATCGCGGCGAGCCAGCGCGCGTCGTACTTCCTCATGGTGCCGTGGGTGCCGGGGAGCGGCGAGCTGATGGTGATCGCGGGCGCCATGGCCGGCGCCTGCATGGGGTTCCTCTGGTTCAACGTGGCGCCCGCGCAGGTCTTCATGGGCGATACGGGGAGCCTGGCCATGGGCGGCCTGCTCGCGACGATCGCCGTGTGCATCCGCCAGGAGTTCCTGCTCGCGGTGATCGGCGGCGTCTTCTTCCTCGAGGCCTTCAGCGTGATGGGGCAGGTGGGCTGGTTCAAGTGGACGCGCATGCGCACGGGCGAGGGCCGGCGGCTCCTCCTGTGCGCCCCGATCCACCACCACTTCCAGATGGCGGGGTGGAAGGAGACGCAGGTGGTGGGGCGCTTCTACCTCGTCGCGGTGACGCTCGCGATCCTGGCGCTCGTGAGCCTCAAGCTGCGGTGACGGGCGGCGCGCCCGGCCCGAGCGAGAGCACCGCGCCCGGAGCGGCGAGCACGCGCTTGAGGCGCGTCGCGCGCAGGAGCGCGACCGCGCGGGCGAGGTCCGGCCACATCGGCGCCTCGAAGGCGAGCCGCTGCCCCGACACCGGGTGCTCGAACCCGAGCCGCGCGGCGTGCAGCGCCTGGCGCACGAGGAGCGGCGACGCCGCGTCGGGCTGCGACGGGTCGAAGTCGCCGACCGTCACGTGGCGCCCCGCGTAGAGGTCGTCGCCGACGAGGGGGTAGCCGACGTGGCTCATGTGCACCCGGATCTGGTGCGTGCGCCCGGTGCGCAGCTCGACCTCGACCAGCGAGTGGCCCTCGTACACCTCGCGCACGCGGTAGACGGTCTGGCTCGGCTTGCCGAGCTCGTCGTGGCGGACGGCGTACTTCTCCTTGACGGTCGGGTGCTTTCCGAGCGGCAGGTCGATGACGTCCGCCTCGGGCTCGACCTCGCCGTGCACGAGGCACAGGTAGCGCTTCTCGGTCCGTCGCACCTCGAACTGGCGCGCGATGCGCCAGTGCGCGACATCGCTCTTGGCGCACACCATGACGCCCGACGTGTGCTTGTCGAGCCGGTGCACCACGCCCGGGCGCGCGATGTCCTCGCCCACGGTGCTGAGCGTGCCGCCGGTGTTGTGCAGGAAGTGCCACGCGAGGGCGTTGATCAGCGTGCCCGACTTGTGGCTCCGTGCCGGGTGGACGATCAGGTCGGGCTGCTTGTTGACGACGATGAGGTGCTCGTCCTCAAAGAGCACCTCGATGGGGATGCGCTCGGCCGCGATCGCGTTCGAGGGCGGGGGAGGCAGGGTGGCGACGATCCGGTCGCCGCGGCGCAGGCGCGTGCTCGCCTTCGGGACGCGGCCGTTCACGGTGACCGCGGATTCCTCGATGAGCCGCTGCAACTGCGTCCTGCTCAGGAAGGGGACGCGGTGCGCGAGGAACCGGTCGAGCCGCATGTCGGCCGAGCGCGTGGCCTCGAAGACGGCCGTGACCGGCGTCTCGTCGTCGGCGTCTCGCTGGCGTTCGTACAGCTCGAACAGCTCGTCCGGGCTGCTTCCGACGGCGGCCTCGGGATCCGCGGCGCCCGGGTCCGGGGCCGCGGGGTCCGGGAGCCCGGTCACGGGTTCGCGGGCGCGGGCGCCGCGGCGGGGGCGGGCGCGGGGGCAGGCGCGGGGGTCATGGGCTTCGCGCCCTGGAGCGCCTTCACGAGGTCATCGCCCGAGACCGGGGTCAGCGACAGGCCGCCCGCGTCGTTCGCGGCGCCGGGCGTCGGCATCGGGACGGGCGCGGGGGGCGCCGGCTTCGAGGCGAACTGCACCGCCGCGGCGAGCGACTGGAGCGACGCGATGCGTGCGGCCGCGACCTCGCCCGCGTTGGCGAGCACGGTTCCCTTCGCGCGCGTCTCGATCTCGCGGAGGTGGCCCTCGGCGGCCTTGAGGTCGCCCATGTCCTCGGCGACCGCGGCGCGGCCGAAGAGCGCCGCGAAGTGGAAGCCGAGCCCGCCCATCGAGCCGTCGGTGGCGGTGCGCGCGGCCACGGACGCGTACAGCGTGTCGGCTTCCTTCAGCCACTCCGCGCGGCGCTCAGGGGTGAGCGCGGCGTCGGCGGCGCCCGCCTCGCGGTCGAACCGGCGGTCGGCCAGGATCGACGTCATGTACTTGCCGGCGGCCTTCATTTGCGCCATGAGCGCGATCGCGTCGGTGCCTTGGTGGCGCGCGGCGATCTCCTTGAGCGCGGCCGGGAGGTTGGCGGCGCTGAGCTCGCCCCAGGCGGCGTCGCGCTCGCGCTCCTTGCGCTGGCCCCACCAGTGCCAGGCCATGGCGAGCGCGGCGACGGTCAGCACGACCAGCAGGATGTTCTGCCCCCACGTCTTGAGCCAGAGGACGAAGTCGTCGTTCACGCGGCTCTCGGAGAGGTCCGCCTGCTGCACGTTCTTGAGACGCCGGTCGAGCTCGGTCATGGGACGGGAGAGTGTATCGGGATCACCCTATCCTCCGCACGGGGCGCGCCGCGCCCCGCGAACCCCATGCAGCCCGGACTCCTGGTCACCGACCTCGACGGAACCCTGCTCGACCGGCGGGGCAGGGTCAGCGAGCGAAACCGCGCGGCGCTGGCGGCGGCGCGCGCGGCCGGCTGGCACGTCGCGATCGCCACGGGGAGGACCTGGGCCGAGAGCCACCGCGCCACCGACTGCGTCGCCGAGGACGCGCTGTTCATCGGCGCCGGCGGCGCGTCGCTCCACTGGGCCGGCAGCGGCGACGTCATCGCGACCGAGACCGTGGACGCGCGGCTGGCCGTCGAGCTCGCGCACGCGATCGTCGACGCGGGGCATCGCGCGCACCTCTTGCTCGACGCGAGCCTCGCGGGCCACGACTACGTGTTCGTCGGGACCGCCAAGCTCGACCCCGCGACGCGCTGGTGGCTGTCGGAGCATCCCGTGACCTCCCGCGACTGGGTCGCCGCGCCCGAGGGCGCGCACGAGGAGCTCGCGGGCCGCGTGCTGCGCGTCGGCACCATCGGCGCGTCCGACGAGATCGCGCCGATCGCGCGCGTGGTCGAGGCGCGGTACGGCGCGGAGCTCGCGGTCCGGCACTGGAGCGCGCTCACCGCCGAGGAGGCGGTCGGCTCTCGCACGCACATGCTGGAGGTCTTCTCCCCGCGCGCCGACAAGTGGTCCATGGCGTGCGTGGCGGCCGACCGGCTGGGGATCGCGCGCGAGCGCATCGTCGCGCTCGGCGACGGGCTGAACGACCTCGAGCTGATCCGCAACGCGCCGCTCGGCGTGGCGATGGCGAACGCCGACGCGCGCATCCGGGGCATCGCGGCGGCCCGCACCGCCGCGCACGACGCCGACGGCGTGGCGGTGGCGGTCGAGGCGCTCCTCGACGGGCGGCTCGTGCGCGGCTGGGACGGATCCGCGCCGGGCGCCTCGCGCGCACCGGGGGCCCCGGCGTGAGCGCCGCGATCACGGGACCTTGGAGCCACCCGCTCCTGCGCGCCGAGGGCACGGCGCTCCTCACGGCGCACCAGGCGATCGTCAAGGGCGCCCTTGAGAGCGAGCTGCCGGTCGACGCGATCGTCGCGCCGCGGCAGGTGCCGTTCGAGCCGGTGTTCGACCTCCTGGCCGACCCCGCGGCCGCGCGCGCCGTGCAATCGCACCGCATGGCGATCACCGATTCCGTGGACGCCGCGCGCGCGGTGAGCCTGGCGGCCCGCGACGCGAGCGAGGGTCGCCGCGTGCTCGCCCTGGTCCCGAACGAGCAGCTCGGCATGGCCATCGCGGCCGCGCGCCGCGCGCTGGACGGCCCGCGCATCGAGGGCGGCGGCATCGTGCTGCTCCTCGAGGACAACCCGTACCTCGTGCGCCTGGCGTCCCCCTGGCAGGCGGCGCGCTCGCTCGGGCTGCCGGTGGTCGCGCCCGGCAGCATCGAGGCGCTCCGCGACGCGGTCGAGCATGCGTTCCGGCTCGCCTCGGGCGGCGTGCGCATGGCGGCGGTGGTGGCGCACGCGGCGGTGCTGCGGTCGGTGGATTCGCCGAGGCTGCGGGCGAACCGCGTGGTGGAGCGCATCGAGCAGGCCGCGGCGATTCTGCGCGACCGGCGCGGCGGCGGGCGGGCGTCCGAGACCGATGACGCGCTGCGCATCGTGCGCAGGCTCGAGCTGAACCGGGTGAGCGCGCTCCCGAGCCCCGGCGAGCGCGAGCCCGTGGGGTTCGTGGCGGTGGGCCCCGCCGGGATCGCCATCCGTCACATCCTGGGCGCCTTCGGGCTCGAGGGACGCGTGCCGGTGCTGGAGCTCGGGTGCTCCAACCCGATGGACCCGGCGCTCCTGGAACGGTTCCTCACGCGGTGCGAGGACGCGGTGGTGCTCGAGCCGCGACCGGGCTCGGTGGCGCCCGAGGTGCTGGCCGTGGCCGAGGCGCTGCGTGCCGCGGGGCAGCGGCCCGCGCGGCTCTGGTGGGACCGGCTGCCGCCGCGCGACGGCGAGGAGGTCCGGCTCGACATCAACGACGCGGTGCGCACGTCGATCCTGCTCCGCAAGGCGATGCACCTCTTCCAGCTCGTGCGCGCGGGGCTCGAGCACTCGCCGCGGCTGGCCGCCCCGAACCCGGGGCTTGAGCGGCTGGAGGTCCCGCGCAGGAGCTTCGGGCTCGGCCCGACGGGCGCGATCCTCTCGATCCGGTCGGTGCTTCCCGACGCCGCGGCCGAGGTGGCGCGCACCGACCCGGACGCACCCGAGGCGGCCACGCGCGCGCTCGCGCTCGAGGGGGAGCCGCAGCCTCAGGCGGACGTCGTGACCGAGGTCGAGCTCTGGGACCGGCGGCGGTTCGCGGTCGAGGGACCGGCGGCCATCCGCCAGGCGGCGATCGACCCGATGCCGACGCTGTTCATCGTCGCGGACCTGGGCGGGAACGACGAGATCGACGTCGAGCGGCTCGCCAACGCGGCCGTGCCGCTCACCGCGGCGCCCCGGCTGCACGTGGCGCACTGTGACCTGAACAACCGGCCGGCGCTCGTTGCCACCGTCGCGCAGGTCGCGCGCCAGGAGGGCGTGGGCGTGATCGTCGCGCACGACGGGCCGCCCGCGCGCCGCGACATCCGGCAGCTCGAGGCGGGCGTCGCAGAGGCCGACCGGCTGGGATTCACGCCGCGCCAGCGGCTGGTGTGGCCGGCCGACACGGGATGCGACGTGCGGCCGCTGCCGCAGGCCGAGCTCATGGAGCGCGGGCTCGAGCGCGGGCTCGACCCGCTCCGCACCGAGGTCGTCAGGGAGACCTTCCCCGCGGGCGAGGGACTGCCGGTGCGCATCGAGGTCCGCGCGCTGCTCGAGCAGGTCGAGGTCACCCGCTCGCGGCCGCCGGCGGTCGACGGGCTCGGCGAGCGCCTGGCGCCCGCGCGCCCGATCCATGCGCGCGAGGGCATGTGGCGATGCCACCTCGCGGGCTTCCGCGGCGAGCCGCCGGGCCTCGCGACCATCGCGCTCTGCGAGGCCGGGCGCGCGATGGGCTACCGGGTGCAGGCGATCTACCACCCCACGCCCGTCGGCCCGGGCCGGCGCGCGTGGGGGCAGGTGCTCTTCACCGGCGAGGACGGCGGGCCGGACGCGCGCGTGCACGCGACGCAGTGCCCGTACGGCGAGGCGGACCTGCTCGTCGGATTCGACCCGATCGAGACGCTCCGCGCGATCGGACCCGACCCGTACCTGCGCGTCGCGGCGCCCGACCGCACCTGCGTGGTGGCCAACGTGGGGGCGTACGAGGACCAGGTGGTGCCGCAGCTGGCGGCGGCGGTCGAGCTGCTGCCGCGCGCGCTGCCCTTGGCGACCAAGGCCGACGGCGCGCTGCTGGCGGACCTCGCGGGCGCGGCGCGGCGCGAGTTCCTCACCGACCGCGTCACGGACCTCGTCGCGCTCGGGGCCGCGTACCAGCGCGGGTTCGTGCCCGTGTCGCTCGAGGCGCTCGAGTCCGCGCTCCGCCGCATCGAGGCGCGCGGGTTCGGCCGCTCGCTCGAGGCGTTCGCGTTCGGGCGGCGCGTCGCCGCGGGCCTCGAGGACGCGCGCAGCGAGTCGCGCAAGGCCGAGAGCCTCGGCCGGCTGGTGCGGCGCACGGCGCTCGAGCTCGAGGCCTCCCGCCACGGCGGACGGCGGCGCGCACGGCAGTTCCGCGAGATCGTCCGCGAGTCGCTCGACGCGATGCCCGCGCTCTATGCCACGAACGACGGCCGGCTCGCGCTCCGCGACTTCGTGAACGCGGCCTCGCGGTGCGTGGCCTGGGGCGGCGTCCGGCACCTTCGCTGGTACGCAGGGCTCGTGCGCGACCTGTACGACGCGGGCTCCGACGACCCGGACCGCGCGCTCTGCACGTACGGGATCCTGCCGCTCGCCGAGGCCATCCTGGTCCGGGACGCGCTCTACGTGGCCGCGATCCAGGCGAGCGTGGGCCAGGCGCGCCGCATCCGCGAGCGGCTGGGCGTGCGCGAGGCGCGCGGCGACGAGATGACGCGCCGGTACCTCAACCGCATCGAGGCGGTGCTGGGGCGGACCATGTGGAGGATCGACCTGCGCTCGAGCGACTGGCCGGCGCAGCTCGCGCTGGTGCTGTGGCGCGTGGTCCCGAACGAGGTGCGCGGCCAGCCCCCCGAGCGGAGGCTGCGTTCCGCGGTGCTCGAGCTCATGGAGCGCGCGGTCCACGACCGGCCCGGGCGGGAGCGCTGGATGGCCGCGGTGCGCAGGCTGCACGAGCTCGCCGCGGGCCACCGGCTCCGCGAGCTCCCCGTGCCCGAGGTCGAGCGCATCTGCCTCGGCCGCGAGTAGCCGGCCCGGAATCGTGCCCCGCCGGGCGCCGTCAGGAGCGCATCGCCTCGTGCCGCAGCTGCCCGCAGGCGGCCTTGATGTCGCGCCCGCGGCTCGCGCGGATGTGGGTGTTGACCCCGGCCTCGCGCAGGATGCCCTGGAACTCGAGCACGTCCCGGTCGTCGGGCCGCGCGAAGGGCAGGCCGTCCACCTCGTTGTAGCGGATCAGGTTGACGTTCGCGCGGATCGTGCGCGCCACGCGCGCGAGCTCCTCGGCGTGCTCGCGGCGGTCGTTGAACCCGCCGAGCAGGATGTACTCGAGCGTGATCTCGCGCCCGGTCTTGCGGAACCACTCCTGGCAGGCATCGAGTAGTTCGGCCACGGTCGAGTACTCGGCCCACGGGATGATCTTCCGTCGCAGCTCGTCGTTCGGCGCGTGCAGGCTCAGCGCGAGGGTGACCGGGATCTCGAAGCCGCAGAGCTTGCGGATGGCGGCCGGTAGCCCGACGGTGCTCACGGTGATGCGTCGCGCGCCGATCCCCATCCCCCACGGCGCGTTGAGCGTGCGGATGGCGTCCGTCACGGCGGCGAAGTTGGCCAGCGGCTCGCCCATCCCCATGAACACCACGTTCGTGACGCGCCCGACGCCGGTGAGCCGCGCGAGCCGCCACACCTGCTCGACGATGCGCCCGGCGGTGAGGTTGCCCTCGACGCCCTCGAGCCCGGAGGCGCAGAACCGGCACCCGACGGGGCACCCCATCTGGCTCGAGACGCACGCCGTCCGGCGCTCCTCGCTCGGGATCATCACGCACTCGGTCTCGCGGCCGGTGGCGACGCCCAGCACTGGCAGCATGACGCCGGGGGCGGGCCAGCCGAGCAACAGCTTCCTCGTCCCGTCGGTGGCCTCAAGGGACTTCAGTTCGTCACCCTGCAGGAACGCGAGCTCGTGGGCAAGCAGGTCGCGGTGCGACTTCGAGAGGTTCGTCATCGCGCCGAGGTCGGCGACGCCCTTGGCGTAGACCCAGTCCATGAGCTGACGCGCCGCGAAGCGCGGCATACCCCGGGCCCCGCACCAGGCCTCGAGCCTCGCGGCGTCGAGCTCGAAGAACCCGGTCCGCGCGGCGGCGGTCACCGCGTCGTGCCCACGGTGAGGTCGACCGTGCGGTGCGCGATGCCGTGGCGGTCGAGCCACGCGCCCATCGCCTGGTCGGCGTCCTTGCGCATGACGCGGCGACCCGTGGGGTCGATGCCGCGCTTGCGCATCTGGTCCTTGAGCGTGCCGGGCAGGCCGAACTCCACCTGCTCGTGGTAGACGTCGTGCTGCTCGACCTCGCCGCCGAAGCGCTCGACGAGGTCGACGATCAGCGCCTGCACCAGGTCCTCGGGGGCGCTCGCGCCCGCGGTCACCAGCACGGTGGAGACGCCCTCGAACCACTCGCCTCGCAGCTCGCTGCGGTCGTCAATGAGCCGCGCGGGCGTGCCCATGTTCTGGCTGATCTCCGTGAGGCGCACCGAGTTCGAGCTGTTGCGGCTGCCGACCACGAGAACGAGGTCGGCCTTGGGGGCGAGCTCGCGGACCGCGCGCTGGCGGTTGGTGGTCGCGTAGCAGATGTCCTCGCTCGGCGGCTCCTTGATCGTGGGGAACGCCTGCTTCAGCGCCGAGATGATCACGTTCGCGTCGTCGGTCGAGAGCGTGGTCTGCGTGAGGTAGACCAGCTTGTTCGGGTCCTTGACGACGAGCCCCGGGATGTCCTCCGGGCACTCGACGACCTGCGTGCAGTCGGGCGCCTCCCCGCGGGTGCCGATGATCTCCTGGTGGTCGGCGTGGCCGACGAGGAGGATCTGGTACCCCGCGCGTGCATAGCGGATGGCCTCGTTGTGGACCTTCGTGACGAGCGGGCACGTCGCGTCGATGGCGGTGAGGTTGCGCGTGCGGGCCTCCTCGCGGAGCGCGGGGCTGACGCCGTGCGCGCTGAACACCACGATCGAGCCGTCCGGGACCTCCGAGACGTCCTCGATGAACTGCACGCCGCGCGCGCGGAAGCGGTCGACCACGTGCCGGTTGTGCACGATCTCGTGGTAGACGTAGATCGTCTCGTCCGGGCAGATGTCGAGCAGCTGGTCGACGACGTCGATCGCCATGTAGACGCCGGCGCAGAAGCCGCGGGGATTCGCGAGGATGATCTTCATCGGGGGGTCCAAGTGTATCGGGTGCCCCGCACGGGGCGGCCCGCTGCCGCTACAGTTGGCCCCGTGGCGAGCGTCACCGCGCAGCTTGCGGAATTCGGCCCCGGCCGCGTCGGGCCCGGCATCCCGCCCCCCATGGGCGAGGCGGAGGCGGTGGCGTGGTGCGCGGCGCTTGCGCGCGGCCACTACGAGAACTTCAGCGTGCTCAGCTCGCTGGTGCCGGGGCGGCTCCGTCCGGACTTCGCCGCCGTGTACGCGTTCTGCCGGTGGGCCGACGACCTCGGGGACGAGGCCGGCACGGCGGGCGAGGAGCGGCTCCGGCTGCTCGCCTGGTGGCGCGGCGAGCTCGAGGCGTGCTACGCGGGCGCGCCCCGGCATCCCGTGTTCGTGGCGCTGCGACCGGCGGTCGTTCGGCACTCGATCCCCGCACGGCCCTTCGACGACCTGATCCGCGCGTTCGAGCTCGACCAGGTGCGCGCGCGGTGGGAGAGTTGGGACGAGCTCGTCGGCTACTGCGCGCTGAGCGCGGACCCGGTGGGGCGGATCGTGCTCGCGCTCTTCGGACAGGCGACGCCCGCGCGATGCGCGATGAGCGACCGCGTCTGCACCGCGCTGCAGGTGGTCAACCACGTGCAGGACGTCCGGCGCGACCTGCTCGAGCGTGACCGGATCTACCTCCCGCACGAGTTCACCAAGGGCGTCCCCGACTTCGAGCCCCGGCTCCTCGCCGCGGCGCGCGCGGGCCACGCGCCCGACCACGCGTTCCTCGCCGAGTACCGCACCGCAGTGCGGCCCGTGGTCGACCGGTGCCACGCGCTCTTCGCGGAGGGTCGCGCGCTGCTGCCGACGCTCTCGGCCGAGGCGATGCCGGTCGTCCGGCTCTTCGTCGAGGGCGGCGAGCACGTCCTTCGCGCGATCGAGGACTGGAACCTCGACACGTGCGTCCACCGGCCGAGGCTCGGGCGCGCGACGAAGGCGATGCTGGTCGCTCGCGCCTGGTGGGACGTCACCGCGCCGCGCTGGGCGCGCACCGCCTCGGGCCGCTCCGCGGGGATGGCCGCGCCGGCCGGGGCCGCGTGCGCGCCGGAGGCGCCCCGATGAGCCGCGCGGCGCCGGCCGGCGTGCCCGTCGACCTCGTCCCCGCGATCGCGGAGTGTGAGCGCGTGACCCGCACGCGCGCACGGAACTTCTGGTACGGGCTGAAGCTGACGCCCGAGCCGCAGCGCAGCGCGATGTACGCGATCTACGCGTGGATGCGCGAGGCGGACGACCTCGCCGACGCCGAGGGCATCCCCGACGACGAGCGCATCCGGCGCCTCGCGCGGTTCCGGCACGACACCGACGCCGCGCTCGCCGGGCGGCCGCCCGGGGGGCGCGCCACGTGGCGCGCGCTCGCGTGGGTGGCGGCGAACCACGACCTCGCGCCGCGCGACTTCCACGACATGCTCGACGGGCAGCTCGGAGACGTGGGCGTCGTGCGGTGCGAGACGTGGGAGGACCTCCGCGGGTTCTGCTACCGGGTCGCGAGCACCGTGGGGCTCGTGTGCATCCGCGTGTGGGGATACTCGGACCCCGCCGCGCCGGCGCTCGCCGTGGACCGCGGCATCGCGTTCCAGCTCACGAACATCCTCCGCGACTACCGCGAGGACTACGACCTCGGGCGCGTGTACCTGCCGGCCGAGGACTTCCGCCGGATGGACCTCACGCCCGACGTGCTGCGCGCGTGGGGCGCGCCCGCGCAGTGCTCCGAGTTCATGCGCGCGCAGTGCGACCGGGCCGAGCAGTTCTTCCGCAGGAGCGCCCCGCTCGACGCGATGGTCACGCCCTCGTGCCTGCCGACGCTCTGGGCGATGACCGAGATCTACCGCGGCATCCTGGGAAGGGTGCAGGCGCGGCCCGAGGCGGTGGTGGGGCCGCGGCGCGTGCGCCTGCCCGCGTGGCGCAAGGCATGGATCGCGTTCCGCGCGCGCCGGATGGCGGGGGCGACTCGATGAACGCGTCGCCGCGCACGGTGGCGGTGGTCGGCGGCGGCATCGCGGGGCTCGCGTGCGCGCTGCGGCTCGCCGAGCGCGGCATCGGCGTGACCGTGGTCGAGACCAGGCGCAAGCTCGGCGGCCGGGCGACGAGCTTCGTCGACCCGCGCTCGGGCGAGGTGCTCGACAACTGCCAGCACGTCCTCATGGGCTGCTGCACCAACCTCATCGACTTCTACGGGCGGCTCGGCGTGCTCGGGTCGATCGAGTGGCACCGGGACATCCACTGGATGAACCCGCCGCACGCGCCCGACCGGATGCGCCCGGGGCGCCTTCCCGCGCCGGCACACTTCACGTGGTCCTTCCTGCGCATGCGCATGCTCTCGGTCTCCGAGAAGGTCGCGGTCGGGCGCGCGATGTGGCGCATGCTGCGGATGGGTGCCTCGGGCCGGCTCGCGTGGGAAGGTCGCCCGTTCTCGGAGTTCCTCGCGGAGGCGCGCCAGCCGGGGCGCGTGGTCGACGTGTTCTGGAGCCCGGTGGTGGTGAGCGCGTGCAACCTCGACGTCGGCGAGGTGTCCGCGGCCAGCGCGATGCAGGTGTTCCAGGAGGGGTTCCTCGCGAGCGCGGAAGCGCCGCTCATGGGGCTCTCGACGGTGCCGCTCGTGCGGCTCTACGACCCGGCCGAAGAGGCCATCGTGGCCGCGGGCGGCTCGATCCGCATGGGCGTGAGCGCGCGCGCGATCGCGTTCGACGGTCGCCGCGTGACCGGCGTCGTGACCGACGAAGGCATGGTCGATGCGGATGCCGTGGTCGCGGCGGTGCCCGCCGATCGACTCGCGAAGCTGGCGTCCCCGACGCTCGTGCGGGCCGACGGCCGGCTCGGGCGGCTTGAGGAGGTCGGCACGAGCCCCATCCTCGGCGTCCACCTGCGGTTCCCACGGCGCGTGATGGACCTGCCGCACGCGGTGCTTCCCGGCCGCGGGACGCACTGGCTCTTCGAGAAGGGGTGCGAGCCCGACGGGTCGCAGCACGTGCACGCGGTCATCAGCGGCGCGTCCGCGTGGATGGACCTCGACGAGGCGGCCATCGCCTCGCGCGTGCTCGAGGACGTCCGGTGGGCGTTTCCCGCGGCCCGCGGCGTCGAGCCGACGGCGGTGCGCAGCGTGAAGGAGAAGCGCGCGACGTTCGCTCCCGTCCCCGGGTTCGACCGCATCCGTCCCGGCGCGGCCCCGTCCGGGGTCGACCTTGACGGCGGCGTCCCGAACCTCTTCCTCGCGGGTGACTGGTCGCGCACCGGCTGGCCCGCGACGATGGAGGGCGCCGTGCGGTCCGGGTACGCGGCCGCGGGCGCGATCGTCGGCGAGCGGATGCTGGTCCCGGACCTGGCGCCCGCGCCGCTCGCGCGACTGCTCGGGGTCGCGCGCTGATGGCGACGACCGACGCGGGGATGCCGGCGTCGGGGCCCGGGGCGGATCCCGCGGCGCGCACCCGCTGGGTGCTCGCGAGGTGCGGGCAGCACGGATTCGCGCTTTCGGGAGTCGCCGAGGCACGGCCGAGCGCCCGGGCCGCGGAGTACCGGGCCTGGATCGACGCGGGTCGGCACGGGGCGATGGCGTACCTCGCCGAGCAGGTCGACCGGCGGCTCGATCCGCGCGCGCTGGTCCCCGGTGCACGGAGCGTGCTGTGCGTCGCCGACCGGTACGCCGATGGCCGGCCCGACCGTCGCGTGCCCGGAGTCGGGCGCATCGCCCGGTACGCGCGCGGCGAGGACTACCACGTCGTGATCCGTGCGCGGCTCGAGGCGCTGGCCGAGGAGCTGCTCGAGGCGTTCCCGAACGAGCGCTTCCGGGTCTGCGTCGACACCGCGCCGGTCCTCGAGCGTGAGCACGCCGAACGCGCGGGGCTCGGGCGCATCGGCAAGCACACGCTGCTCATCGGTCCCGGGGGGACGGGGTCCTGGCTCCTCCTCGGCGTGGTGATCAGCACGCTTGAGCTCGCGCCGGTGCGCGCGGACGGTCGCGCCGGCGGGACCGGCCCGGGCGGCGCGGCGAACGACGCCGACCCCTGCGGCACGTGCACGCGGTGCATCGATGCATGCCCGACCGGCGCGATCGCGCCGTGGTCGGTCGATGCGTCGAGGTGCGTGAGCGCGCTCACCATCGAGGACCGCGGCACCGTCGCCGAGTGGTTTGCGGGGCGGACGGAGGATTGGCTCTTCGGGTGCGACGCGTGCCAGGAGGCCTGTCCGCACGCGCAGCCGACGGTGCGCTCGCGGGAGCTGGGGGCGCACGAGGCGTACCGCCCGCATCGCACGGGGATGCCGATCCTCGAGGTGCTCGGATGGACCGAGGACGACTGGGAGGCCGCGCAGCTGAACGGCGTGCTCCGTCGCGCGGGGCCCGCGATGTGGAGGCGCAACGCGGCGTTGGCCGCGGGCGGCGTGCTCGCGGACCGCGATGCGCCGGCCGACGTGCGTGACGCGCTCCGCGCACGGCTCTCGGCCACGGCCCTCGACCGAGCCGAGGCGCCCGAGGTGCAGGCGGCGGCGCGTGCGTCGCTGCGGCTTGGCTAGATCACTTGTTGGGTTCGTTCGGGTCCGCCGGTTCCGCCGGCGGCGGAGCGGGCTCGTCCGGCTGCGCGGGCGGGGCCTCGGGCTCCCCGGCAGGCGAGGCGCCCGGATCGCTCGGCGCGGGTTCGCCCGCGGGCGGTGCATCCGGCGCGGGAGCGTCGGGCGAAGGGGCGTCGGGTGCGGGGGCGTCGGGTGCGGGGGCATCCGGTGCCGGTGCCTCTGACGGCGATGCCTCCGGAACAGGCACGTCCTCCGCGGGCGGAGCATCCGGCGCGGGCGCGTCGCCCGTCTCGCCTGACGGCTCCGTCGGCATCGCCGGCCCGGCCGGAAGCTCGATTCCGAGCGCGGCCGCAAGCTGGTTCACGGAGGCCATCATCGACCGACCGGCCGACGACTCGGTCCCCTTGAGCGCCTCGCGTGCGTCGACGAGCGCCGCCTTCGCCTTGCCGAGCTCCGCGTCGCGCGCGGCGGCGATCGACGAGACGTCCGGGGCCTGCCCGCCTGCGGCCGCGGCCACCATCGCGAGCTGCGCGGCCTGGCCGATGGCATCGACCGAGATCGCCGCGAAGCGCGCCTTGAGCAGCGCGATCGACGCGGCATCGGTGGGGTTCTTCCCGGCGAGGTCGTTCGCCTCGAGCGCCTCGGCCACCGCCTCGGAGACCGGCTGGTACTTCTCCGACTCCAGCGCCATGAACTGCTGGGTGAGGGCCGCGGCCTCCTGGCCGAGCGCGTTGATGCGCTCTCGCGCGCCGTCGGCGCGCGCCTTGGCGCCGTCCGCGGCATCGTCTGCCTCCTTGAGTCGCTGCGCAAGGAACCGGTCGGTCTCGTCGGCGCCGGCGAGTCCTGCCTCGCCCACGCGGACCGCCGAGCGCAGCGGCTCGGCCTCGCGCTCGGCCTCGGCGGCCGCCACGCGGAGGTCCTGCGCGGCGTTCAGCTTGAGCCGCGCCTCCTCCATGCGGGGCACGGCGCGCTCGGCGGTGCTGGTCATGGCCTCGGCCCGGAGCTCGCCCACCGCGGCGTCGAGCGTCTCGGCCTCGCGTCGCTTCCCGGCGATCGTGTCCTCGATCGGCTTCAGCTGCGCTCGCGCGGCGTCGGTGCGCTCGCCCTGGACGGCGACCTCCCGGCGGTAGCGCTCGCGCGCGTCGCGCATGCCCTTGACCGTGGCCCCGGCGAGCTCGTCGGCTCGCGGGTCGCCGGAGGCCATGATGGACGTGATGCCCGCGACGCGTGCCTCGATCTCGCGGACGATCACCGACTTCTCCTGCGCCAGCCGCTCGAGGTCCGCGAGGTCGAGCACCAGCGCGTCGCGCCGCATGCGCGCGGCGAGCTCACGGGCGTCCCGCTTCTGCGCCTCGCTGCCGCCGGCGTTCGCGATCTCCGACGCGAGCGTGCGGAGCTCCTTCGCGGCGTCGGCCGGCGCGAGCACCGGCTTCTGCACCTCGCGCGTCGTGCCGCCCTCCTCCTCGAGCGACGCCGACACGGCATCGGGCGACGGCGCGATCCGGAGGGCGAGCATGCGCGCGCGCGCGGTCGCGTCGGCGAGCTTGCGCGCTCCCTTCTCCTCGGCGCTCGGGGCGTGCAGTCCGTCGCAGCCGCAGAGCAGGGCGACGAGCGAGATCGAGGTGCAGGCGATGAATCGGGCGTGGTGCATGGTCGGGTCCGGGGGAGGCGTGTCAGCGTAGCGGGGCGGTGCCGGGGCTCAGCGGTCGGGTTCGTCGGGGCGGCGCACGGGCCGGTCGGGGGCATCGAGCTTCGGGAGCTCGAAGTCCACCGGGTACTCCGGGCGGGGCTGGTGCATCCCGCGGATCCACTCGAGCGTCTCGCTCATGAGCTGGGGGGTCGACTTCGAGAAGACCGGCTTCCATCCCTTGACATCCGGGTGCGGGTACCGCGCGAGGTTCCGCTGGGTCGCGTACTGGATCAGCAGCGAGTCCGGCGGGTCCTCGAAGTCCACGAGCCGCTTCCCGTCCACCTCGAACTCGAGGAGCGTGAGCAGGTTGGTGTAGCGGATGCGGACGTCGGTGGACTCGCCGGTGTGGAGGAAGAATCGCCCCGCCTGCACGCCGCCGTGGCACCGGCTGGTGGCGCAGTTGGTGAGGAGCCACGAGTTGTGCACGCGGGTGCGGAACCTCGCGAGCGACGCGGGGTCCTCGCTCACGGTGATGAACTTGTAGAGGTCGCGCGCGCGCAGGTCGAACATCAGCCGCGCGATCTCGGCGTCGGGCTTCGAGAAGAGGAGGTTGCGCTGCTCGGCCGAGGCGGGGATGAGGTCGCTCGAGCCGTACCGCAGGATGAGCTGGCGGATTCCCTCGGGGTCGACCTTGAGCCGCGGCGGGTCCTTGAAGTCGATCTCGTACACGCGGACGATGTTCACGTCCTCGTCGGAGACCAGCTTCGACGGGCGGAGGTCGCGGTTGCTCGGCGTGCGGTCGCCCGGGCCGGCGGGCGTGCCGGGCCCGTCGCGCCCGGGGGCCGCGGATTCGGGGGTGACCTCCGTGCCGCCGCCCGATGCGCCGCCCTTGCGCCGCGATTCCTCGATCGAGTGCTTGAGTTCGGCGCGCGCCTTCACCTCGCGCAGGACGTCGCGCCCGGTCTCGCTGTCGGCGTCGCGCAGCAGCGCCTCGAGCTCCTGCTGGGCGAGGTCGAGGCGGTCCTGCTCCGCGAGCCACCGGGCCAGCGCGATCCGGCGGCCATGTTCCTCGGGCGCGATCGAGCCCTTCAGCCGTCGGTAGCGCGTGTCGAAGTCCTCTTCGAGCACGACGCGGTAGACCTTCTCACGCGGCAGCCGCCCGACTACGGTGTCGACGCGGAACTCCACCTCCTCGAGCGAGTCCTTCAGGATCTCCCCGCGCACGATGCTGCCGTCGCGGAGCTGGATCAGCCCCCGCTGGCCCGGGCTCGGCCGGACGATGTCGACGATGTCGAGCAGCTTGGTCTTGTTGTATTCGCGTCGCTCCCCGAGCGGTCCCACGACCACGATCTCGTCGTGGTCTTCGTGGACCACCGTGCCGCCGAACTCCTTCCATCGATCGACGAAGAGCCAGACCTGCCGCGGCGGCTCGGCCGCGGCGGGCGCCGGCGTCCCCGGCGCGGGTTCGGTCGCCGGCACGGGCGGCGTCCCGGGTGCCTGCCCGGCGGCGGGCGGCGCCTGGAGCAGCGCGCAGGCGATCAGCAGCGTCAGTGGCATTCCTCGCATTGTCGCACGAATCGTTCGCGCTCGCCCGCCTGCGGGTTGCCGGCCGACCCCGCCGCGGGGCCCGTGGCCGGGAACTACGCTCCGCGCGCCCCTCGCGGGCCATGAAAGGACCCACCCATGAAGCTCGGCGTCATGTCAGCGCTCTTCTCCGGCCGCCCCCTCGAGGACGTGTGCCACTACGTCGCCGACATCGGGCTCGGGGCGATCGAGCTGCCGGTCGGCGCCTGGCCGGGCGCCCCGTTCTTCGACCCCCGCAAGGTCCTCGCGAGCCGCAAGGAGCAGGACCGCATCAAGGGCATCCTCCGCGAGCACGGGCTGCTGCTCTCGGGCCTCGCCGTCCACGGCAACCCCGTGCACCCGGACACGGGCTTCGCGAAGCGCCACCACGGCGAGTTCGCGACCGCGGTGGAGCTCGCGCCGAAGCTCGGCACCGACGTCGTGATCACCTTCAGCGGCTGCCCGGGAGGGTCCCCGAAGGACCGCACCCCGAACTGGGTGACGTGCCCGTGGCCCGGCGACTTCTCGGAGATCCTGAAGTACCAGTGGGACGAGGTGCTGGTCCCCTACTGGGCGAAGCAGGCGAAGTTCGCGTCCAAGCACGGCGTGCGCGTCGCGTGGGAGGCGCACCCGGGGTTCTGCGTCTACAACGGCGAGACCATCATCCGGCTCAGCGAGCTCGCACAGCGCAAGGCGGGCATGCGCGGCAAGCCCGTCCTGGGCGCGAACCTCGACCCATCGCACCTCTTCTGGCAGGGCATCGACCCGGTGCTTGCGGCGCGGCAGCTCGGCGAGGCGGGGCTGCTCTTCCACGTGCACGCCAAGGACACCGAGCTCGACCGGCACGAGGGCCCGCTCAACGGCTACCTCGATACGAAGGGCTACGGCGACCTGAAGCGCAGGGCATGGAACTTCCGCACCTGCGGATGGGGCCACGGCACCGAGTTCTGGCGCCCGTTCGTCAGCATGCTGCGCCGCCACGGCTACGACCACGTGCTCTCGATCGAGCACGAGGACGCCATGATGAGCGTCGAGGAAGGGTTCGAGCGCGCCGTCGCGTTCCTCCAGGAGTGCATCGTGGAGGAACGGCCCGCGCAGGCTTGGTGGTTCTGACCCCGCCGCGCCGGGCGCGTCAGTCCGGCACCGGCGTGGTCACGAGCCCGTTCGGGCGCGTGAGCTCGACCGTCCACTCCACCTTCGCGGCCTTCGCGTCGCGCGCACCCGCCGGCACCTTGAGGTCCCAGCGCAGGATGCCCTGCGGCATGCGCGACTCCGCGTAGGCGGCATCGGTGCTGAGCGCCGGCGTCACGGACGCGAGCCGCACCTCGATGCGCTCGTTGCGGCTCGCCGGGCGGCGGTCGTAGACCTCGACGTCGATCGCGCGGCCGGTGCCGTTGTCGACGGTGATGCGGTCGTTCCACGTGGTGACGGTCGAGCCGCCGAAGAGGCCGCTCGTCCCGGTGAGGCGCGACACGACCTCGCGCCGGGCGCGCACCGCGCGGTCCGGACCGAAGTACACGCGGAACTCGCCGCCCGGGGCGACCGAGGGCATCTCGGCGTCCCCGATGAATGCCCCGCCCATGAAGACCTGCGCGGTGCCCGGCAGCAGTTGGAACGCGCTCGCGTTGCCGAGCGTGCCGCGGAGGAACACCGCGTCCGAGACGACGGGCGCGGCGACGTACGTGAAGCGCGCGTTCGGCGCGAAGTCGCCGATCCGCGTGCGCTGCCTGCGTTGCGCGTCGGACGGAAGGGTCACCGGTCGCGGAAGCTCGAACGTGACCGCGACGCCGCCTTGGTTCACCGAGGCTCCGGCGGAAAGCTCCTCGAGCGCGCGCGCCATCTCGGCGGACTCGCCCCCGGTCCCGGCAGACGGGGACCCCGGTGCGGCGTCCGGCGCTATCGCCATGGGCGCGGGAGCGCTCTTGTACATGAGCCCCCCGGCGGTGCTGCCCTCCGCGGGCGACGCGGCCACGGGCGGCGGCACGACGACGTCGACGAACCACGGGTCGACGGGCGGCGGGCTCGAGGCGCGCGTCGGCTGCGCGGTCGAGAGCGAGAGCCGCACGTCCTTCCAGTCCTCGCCCGTGCGCTGCAGCACCATGGCGTCGTACTCGACCGCCACGGCCGAGCGGTCGGCCGTGGCGCGCACGGCGTAGGACGGCGCCCATGCCGCGTCGCGCACGAGGTACGTGAGCGACAGCTCCACCGTGCACGCCTCGGCGACGCCGAGTGTGACGACGCCCGAGCGCTCGACGCGGTCGGCGCCGCCGCGCGCGGCGAGCCGCTGCTCCGCCGCGGCGAGTTCGCGCCCGAGCGCCTCGTTGCGAGCGTCCATCTCGCGCGCGACCCCGAGGACGCGCGCCTTCTCGGCGCGCAGGGCCTCGAGCTGTCGCTCGGCGGCGGCGACGTCGATCGGTTCCACGGTCCCCGCCGCCCCCTCGGTGGCGGTGGGGCGCACGCCGACGGCGTCCACCAGCGCGCCGTGCGCGTCGAGCAGGGCGCGGTCCTCGGCCAGGCGCGCGATCGATCGCTTCAGTTCGCGCACCGCGTTCGCGAGCGCCGCGCCCTCGGGCGAGCTCGCGAAGTCGACGCGCGGCGTCGCCGCGAACTCGAGCCCGAGGAGCTTGGCCGAGTTTCCCGCGCCGGACGCGGGCGCGACCTTCGCCTGCAGGGACTGCGGCAGCACCGAGCGCGGCAGGTCGGTCACGTTCACGGACCAGATGCCGGGCGCGAGCTCGAGCCGCAGCGTGCGCGTGACGGCGGCACGGTCGGGATAGAGCGTCACGGCCGACACCCGGCCGCGCTCGGCGCGGCGCCCGACGGGCAGGTCGGCGTCCTGCGCGGCGGCGCGCGCGGGCATTGCCCGGGCATGCGCGGCATGCGCGGCGTGCGCGGCGATCAGGGCGGCGGTCACGAGCCCGGCAGCCCCGAGGGAGGTTCGCGTGGTGGTGGTTCGCATCGTGTTCCTTGCGTTCAGTCGGGAAGCGGCGTGACCTGCACGTCCTTGGGGTACGTGGCCTGCACCGACCATGTCACGGGCATCGCTGCGTCGCCGCGCGCGGAGGCTGGCACCTTGAGGTCCCAGCGGAGGATTCCAGACTTCTGCGGCCCGTCCACGTACGTCGGGTCCTTCGAGAGCGGCGCCGACGGGTCGGCGACCCGGACCTCGATCTTCGCGTCCCGGCTCGAGGGGCGGCGGTCGACGAGCTCGACGTCGAGCTCGCGCCCGGTCCCGTTGTCGACCGTCACGCGGTACTTCCACGTGACGGCGCTGCTCCCGCCGAAGAGGCCGGCGGTGCCGAGCACCTTCGAGAGCACCTCGCGGCGCGCGCGCACCGCGCGGTCGGGCCCGAAGAACACCTTGAACTCGGACTTGGGCGCCACCGACGGCATCCGCGTGTCGCCGATGAGGTCGCCCCCCATGTAGACCTGCGCGGTGCCGGGAAGCAGCTGGTACGTCGACGCGTTGGCCATGTCGCCGCGGAGGTAGACGCCGTCGTCGACGATCGGCTGCGCCACGTGCACGAAGCGCACCGAGGGGTCGATGGTTGCGATGCGCGTGCGCTGCGAGCGGTCGGAGTCGCTCGGCACGCTCACGCGCCGCGGGAGCTCGAACGTGGCCGCGACGCCGGCCTCCTGGACGCCCGCGTCCGCCGTGATCTCGCGGATGCGCTCGGCCATCCGGTCCTTCTTGACTTCCGAGCCGTCCAAGCCGCCGCCGATCATGCCGCCGGCGTCGCGGTCCCCGGGAGCCTTGCCCGGCTTGCCGCGCGGGCGACCGCTCGTGGCCGGGGGCCCGCCCGCGCCGCCGCCGCGGCCGTAGGACACCGCCGCCTCGTCCACCCACACCGGCTCCACCTCGGCGGGTTGCGTCGCGTCGCCCGGCTCCGCGGTCGAGAGCGAGATGCGAACGTTCTCCCACGGCTCGCCGGTCGCCTGCGCGACGACGGCGTCGTACTCGATGACGGTGCCGCTGCGGTCGCCGGCGGCGCGGATCGCGTAGGCCGGGCTCCAGGCCGCGCCATCGACGAGGTACGTCACGTCGAGGTCCACCGGGCACCCGCGCGGGACCGCGAGGCGCACGACCGCCGCGCGCTCGACGCGGTCGGCCAACCCGCGCTGCGCGATGGTCGCCTCGAGCGTGGCGATCTCCCGTTGCGCGGCCTCCGTGCGCTCGGCGAGCGCGCGCGATTCCTCGAGCGCCCGCGTGCGCTGTGCGTTGGCCCACGCGAGCTGCTCGAGCGCCTTCGCGGGGTCGGCCTTCGCGGTGCCGCCGAGCGCGGTCGCGTTGGCGGCGGCGCGCTGCGCGACCTGGTCGATTCGCGCGGCGTGCTGCGCCAGCTGCACCGCGTCCTGCTCGAGGTGCGCGAGCCGGCGGCGCGCGTCGTCCAGCTTCGTCGCGAGCTCGATGCCCTCGGCGCTGCCCGCGAAGGCGACGCCCTGCGACTCCTCGTATTCGACGCCGAGGAGCCGCGGCGCACCCTCAGCCGGGGCGTCGCCGGTGCGCACCTTGGCCTGCAGCCGGGTCGGGTCGATGTCCTGCGGCAGGCCGGTGACGCGCAGTTCCCACAGCCCCTGCGAGAGGTCGCGGTGCAGGGTGCGCGTCACGGCCGCGCCCTGCGGGTACACGGTGACGCGGTCGACCGTGCCTGGCTCGGATGCGCGCTGCACCTCGAGGTCCTGCGCGTTCGCCGCGCATGGGGCGGCAAGCGCGGCGGCGAGCGTCATGCGGGCGTGGAACGCGAATCGGGAGTGGGCGTGCACGGTGATCCTCCGTGGGCAGGCTAACCCCGGGCCGGAAGGGAACGCCGCCCGCGGACGGCGTGTCCGCGGGCGGCGCGCGTTTCACGCGAGACTGAAACCTGGGTTCAGTCGAAGTCCTCGAGCGCCGCCCGCGTGCCGCTGCGGGCAAGCAGCTCGGCGGCGCGCGCGGCGCCGGGGGCCCCCGACGAGCGCAGCTGCGCCACGAGCGCGCGCGTCTCCTCGCGCTTGCGCAGGTAGCGCAGCGCGAGCGACGCGACGGCGTCGCGCTCGACGCCCTGCAGGAAGCCGACGCCCTCGCGGTAGACGATGCCCGACGCGAGGCGCTTGGCGATCATCCAGTCGAGGTACGCCTGCGGGATCCCGGTCCAGAGGCGGTCCCCGACCGTCTCCTGCAGCTTCGCGGGCAGGTGCTCGCGCACGACCTGTCGCCCGAGCTCGCGGTCCGCCGGGCTCCATCCGTCCATCGAGGCGCGGATCGCGTCGGCCGCGTCGTTCATGACCTTCGACACGGTGGTCGAGAGCTCGGTGAGCGGGGTGTTCGGGTGCCGGCGCCCCTCCGCCATGAGGAGCTCGGCCTCGCTCCGGGCGAGCTCGCGCAGCTTCACGAGCACCTGCTCGACGAACTCGTCCTTGATCGCCAGGAACGCCTTCTCGTCGAGCAGCATGCTCGCCCCGATCTCGTAGCTCGAGCAGATGACGCCGCACTTGTTGGCGCTCGAGTCCTTGAAGATGAGGCAACCGGCCTTGAAGAGCTCGACGCGCGCCGCGGGCGTGAGGAAGAGGTTCGCGCCCTCGACGATGATGGGGCTCGACGGCTTGCCCTCGGGGGTGAGGTAGTCGCGCCAGTTCGACTCGTTGATGGTGGCCGGACGGCCGCCGCCCGGGACGAAGGCGTCGGTCACCAGGCGGTTGTGCAGCGTGTTGCGCAGCGGCGCGCCCTCGGGGCTGTCGACGCCCACGACGCGTCCGCGCGGCCCGAGCTTCGCGGGGCTGAAGCTCGCGATGGGGAGCGCTTCGCGGAAGAGCCGCAGGAGCTCGGCGTGGTCGAGCCCGTCCGGGTCCTCGCCTACGCCGCTGCCGTCGGCGATGCCCACGATGCGCGCGTTCGCGCCGTAGTCGCGGTCGAGGATGCGGATCATGTTGCCCGCGACGTCGCCGTCCGGCCCGCCCGTGATCTTGACGGTGAACGGCCGCTTCCGCGGGTCGATGCCGCGGGCGCGCAGCGCCACCTCCAGGAACACGTTCACGCCCTCGCTGGTGACGCCGTAGACCTTGTGGTTGATGCCGGCGCCGGGCTTCGAGCTCATGAACGCATCGGGCAGGGCGTACTTGCGCGCGCGGGCACGGGCGACGATCCACTCGATGTGCGCGGGCGTGATGTTCTCGTCCGGCCCGAGGTAGATCAGCTCCTTGGTGCCGAACCGGTCGACCACGAGGGACTTCGCCTCTGGGTCGTCGGTGATGAGGTCGAGCAGGCTGTCGACGAAGCTCTTGACGCAGCGCGTGATGTCCGCGTCGTGCTCGAGCAGGATCGCCGCCTTCGCGCCGCCCTCGGGGATGTCCTTGTTCTTCTGCTGCTGCGCCCACGAGAGGCCGTAGACCTCGTCGAACACGCGGTCGCGCTCGCGCGCGTGCTGCGCCGGCGTGGCCGGCTTGACCACCCGCAGCCCGCCGCGCGCGATCTCCTTGAAGCGGTTGTGGAACCCGAAGAAGCCGCGCCCGAACACGAAGAACGTGCCGTAGGGGAGCTCGGGCCTGCGGTCGTCGCGAAGGTACGACGGGTCGAGCCGGATCGAGAGGCCGAACCGGCGCCGCATGAAGTAGTTGGTGCGTAACGCGGCGACGACCGCGTCGAGGAGCGACGACAGGATCACGGCCGTGCCGTCCGGGTCGTCCTTGGTGCCGATCTCGGCGCGGAGCGCGGCCACGCGCCGGTCGACGTCCGCCTGCGCGGCGGGCGCCTTCGGGTCGAAGCGGTCGCGGAAGAGCGCGAGCGCCTTCGACACGATCGGCATCGAGCGCTCGGCCGTCGCCACGATGCGCTCGACCGAGTAGAGCAGCCGGTCGCGGTGCACCAGGCGCTGGTGTGCGAGCGTGCAGAGGCCGAGCATGAGCTCCGCCTCGTCGATCAGCATGCCGGCATGGCGGTTCGCGAGCTCGATCGACTCCGAGTCCACCCACTTGACGCGCGTGAGGTCGTGCTCGACCTGCTTCCACGCGGCGCCGGCGGTGTCGACGCTCCTGCCGTCCTGGGTCTGGATGACGAACCCGAGCAGCGTCACCGACCCGTGCGGGGGATCGGCGACCTGGTCGAGGTAGGCGCGCTGGATGTTGATGCCGCCGCGGCTGAGCACCTGCCCGCATCGCTCGAGCATGGTGCGCGTGCGCGCGTTCGAGAACGCGATCGTGATGCGGGTGAGCTCTCCCTCGAGCTCGGGCTCGGTCTCGAGCGCGGTGCCGTCGGTGCCGCTCACGCGCGCGACGAGCTTGCGGTGCTTGTTGAGCCGGTGCGGGGTGAGCGTCCCGACGTAGTCGGCGGCGCACCCGGCGAAGTACGCGCGGATCGCGGCCTCGGTCCAGTCCTTCGCCTCGCGCGCGGCGAACTCGATGGTCGCGCGCAGCTTCTCTGCCTGGGCCGGAACCGACGCATTGAACGGCTCGCGGTCGCCGAGCTCGAACGCGTCCACGACCAGCAGGCCGTCCTTGGAGGTGTGGATCTTCGCGGCGCGCAGCGAAGGCGTCATCGGAAGGGACGCCACCACGTCCGCAAGCACGCCGGGGCGGTTCCCTTCGCGGATGAACGTCCACTCCCGGCCGTCCTCGCTGCGCACGGAGAGGTGCAGCGGCTGCCCGGACGCGCGGGCCGCGATGATGGCGCGCAGGTGCGCGGCGACCGTCGCGGGCCGGGTGTCCTCGAAGTACATCCGGGGCATCTGCGACACGAACCACGGCACGATGGTCTCGGCGGCCTGCGCGAAGCTCCTCCCGAGGTCGCTCGCGAGGACCGTCGGGTCCGGGATCACGGAGGCGCCGGCGGTGCCGGCGGGGGCGGCGGGGGCGGGGTTCGCGGGGTGCATTCCGTGCGTGATACCACGGCTGCGGGGGGCGCTTCAATGCCGGAATCCATGAGGATCCGACGGGACGGCCGCGGGATGCTCCTATCCTGACCTTTCTGCCGGAAGCCCATGCTCGTCGCCACCATCGGAAACTTCGACGGCGTGCACCTCGGCCACCGTGCCTTGGTCGACGCCGCGCGCCATGCGGCCGGCGGCGGACGCGTGGTGGCGGTGACGTTCGACCCGCTCCCCGCGGCGGTGCTCCGTCCGGACGCCGCGCCCGCCCGGCTCACGCCGTGCGAGGTGCGCTCGGCCCTCCTTCATGACGCGGGCTGCGACGAGGTCCGCGTGATCGACCCGCGCGGCGGGCTCCTGGGCGAGTCGCCCGCGGAGTTCGTGGCCGCGCTCCGCGCCGGCCTTCCCTTCGATGCCGTGGTCGAGGGCGGCGACTTCCGCTTCGGGCTTGGCCGGGCCGGCGACGTCGGGACGCTGCGCGGGCTCGGGGCGTCCGCCGGGTTCCGCGTCGTCGAGGTGGAGGACGTGGTCGCGACTCTCGCCGACGGCACGGTCGTCGCGGCGCGCTCCTCGGCCATCCGATGGATGCTGGCCATGGGCCGCGTCGCGGACGCGGCGCGGCTCCTCGGCCGCGCGCACGCCGTCCGCGGGACGGTCGCGCCCGGCGACCGGCGCGGCCGGCTGCTCGGGTTCCCGACCGCGAACGTCTCGGGGCCGGACGCCGTGCTGCCGGCCGACGGCGTCTACGTCGGCCGCGCCCTGGCCGACGGCCGCGAGTGGCCCGCGGCGATCTCGGTGGGCGTGAAGCCCACCTTCGGCGGGGCCGCTCGCACGTGCGAGGTCCACGTGGTGGGCGCGCAGCTCCCGCTCGACCGCTATGGGTGGGCGATCGAGGTGCGCTTCGACCGCTGGATCCGCGGGCAGTGGCGCTTTCCCGGGCCCGATGCGCTGGTCGCGCGCCTGCGCGAGGACGTCGCGCTCGCCGCGGCGCTCGCGTAAGGTGGCGTCCATGGAGTATCGATCGACGGTCGGCCCGGATCGCCTCGCGCAACGCCTCCGCGCCGCGAAGCGCCCGTTCGTGACCACGCACTTCAAGCCGGACGGCGACGCGCTCGGGTCGGTGCTCGCGCTGTCGCGCGCGTTGGCCGCCTGCGGCGCGCAGGTCGACGCCGCCGTGGCGGGCCCCATCGACCGCACCATCCTGGGGTTGGCGCTTCCCGGCGAGGTTCGCCACGCGGCGAAGGGTCCCGTGGTCCCCGCCGAGGGCTGCGACCTCGCGGTGGTGGTCGACACCGGGGCGCCGAGCCAGCTCGAGCACTGCCGCGCCTGGCTCGAGGCCAACCCGTCGCTCGCGGTGGGGATCGACCACCATGCCAACGGGAGCGCGATCTGCCCCGACCGCCTCGTCGACCCGTCGTGCGCTAGCTGCACGCAGGTGCTCGTGCGCGTGATCGACGAGCTCGGCGTCCCGCTCGGGCCCGCCACGCGCACCGCGCGGCACTCGATCGCCGAGGCGCTGTTCGCCGGGCTCGCCACCGACACGGGCTGGTTCCGCTTCAGCTCGGCCGACGACCGCGTGTTCCAGCTGGCGGCCCGGCTGCTGGCCGCGGGCGTCGACAAGGACGCGCTGTTCCGGATGGTGGAGCAGGGCGACGCCCCGGGGCGGCTGCAGCTGGTGGCGCGCGCGCTCGGCTCCATCGAGTTCTGCTGCGAAGGGCGCGTCTCGGTCATGCGGCTCGCGCGCGCGGACTTCGAGGCCACGGGCACGGGTGTCGACGACCTTGCCGGGCTCGTCAACGAGCCCATGAGCGTCGGCTCGCTCGAGGTCAGCGTGCTCCTCACCGAAGGGGACCCGTCCCTCACGAAGGCGAGCTTCCGCAGCAAGCCCCCCGCGTCCGCGGGCGCGGCGTTCGTCGACGTCAACCAGCTCGCGGGGCACTTCGACGGCGGCGGCCACGTCCATGCCGCGGGCGCGCGCATCGCGGCGCCGCTCGCCGAGGCCGCTGCCCGCGTGCGCGCGGCGTGCGAGTCCTACCTCGAGTCGGCGGGCCCGTCCGGCGTGACCGCGTAGCCGAGCTTGCGGATCGCCGCGGCGGCCGCCTCCGCCTTCGCGGTCGGCAGCAGCTCGACGTCGCAGCGCTTGGTCTCGAACGAGCACGAGGCCGACCGGACGCCCGGGGTCTCGTTGAGTTCCGCCACGATCGCCTCGGCGCACCCGCCGCAGTGCATGCCGTCGACCCGGAAGCCGGTGCGCCACGTGGGGCCGTCGACGCGCGCCGCGGGGTCGCGGCCGGTGCCGTCGCAGCCGGCGACGATGGTCAGCAACGTTGCGACGAGGGCCGCCGGGGCGATGCGCTTCATGGCCTTGATCGTAGCCGCCTCGCGCGGCGCGACGGCCGCGACGCCGCCCGGCCCGGCGCCCCTCACGCCGCGTCGCGCGCGCCGTGCGCGGAGCCCGCCAGCCGCAGGTGGGTGCGCGTGGCCTTCAGGCCGAGGACCCGCAGCAGCGCGGGCAGCGTCCACACCGCCGAGAGCAGGCAGCACAGGCTTCCCACCGCCATGGCGATGCCCAGGCTCCGCAGCCCCTGGTGATGCGCGAGCATCAGCGCCCCGAAGCCGATCGTCGTCGTCAGCGCGGTCACCGTCACGGCCCGTCGCGTGGACCCGAAGCCGTGGTCGAGCGCGCCCTCGTGCGCGCGGTGCGTCACGTGGATCGCGCTGTCGATCCCGAGCCCGATCAGGATGGGGATCGCGAAGAAGTTGGCCAGGTTGAACCCGGACCCCAGGAGCGCCATCGCGCCGAGCGTCCAGGCGATGCCGATCGCGAGCGACAGCACCGCCGCGGCCGTCTCGCGGACGTTGCGGAGGTCGACCCAGAGCAGCGTGATCACCAGGAGCGACGCGAGCACCGCCTGCTGCGCGAACGAGCGGCGCATGCTGCCCATCGAGTCGGAGACCGTCATGGGGACGCCGGTCGCCGCGGGGTCCTCCTCGCGCAGCACGCCCACGAACCGCGCGAGCGGGCCGGACTCCCAGACGTCTCCCGCGGGATGGACCATGACGAGGAACCGCCCGCCGGGCGAGATCATCTGGTCGCGCACCGCCTCCGGGAGCGCCTCGCGCATGGTGCAGCGCGCGCCAGCCGAGACGTGCCGCAGCGCGGCCGCCGTGCGCGTCACCGAGTCCTCGACCGCCTCCCGCGCGGTCTCGACGTCCGGCGCCGCGTGGTGCGCCGGGTCGCAGAGGTCCGCGACCGTCCGCAGCCGCGCGGCGAGCGCGCGCAGCCGCGCGGCGGCCTCGGGCGCCTCGCGCTCGGCGTGGCCCGAGAGGTCCTCGACGCGCGCCGCGGCGCGGCGCACGGTGGAGGCGTCCCACGCGTCCACGCGCCTCGGCCGCACGGGCGCCGCCTCGACCGCGTTCGCGACCTGCGTCCGCAGCGCGGCGCGCTCGACGGTGTCCGGGACGACGGCGTCGAGCACGCTGCGCACCTTCCCGACCTCCGGGTGCGGGCGCAGGCGGCCGACGAGCGGCCCGATGTCCTCGATGCGGGACACCACGCACGCGCCGAACCAGCTCGCCGCCGCGGAGTCCTCCATCACCCGGTGCTCCCACCGCACGCTGTCGAGGCCCTTCGCCTGCAGCTTCAGGAGGTTGCTCTCGAAGGTGAGGTGCGTGAGCCCGTACCACGCGGACGCGGCCGCGGCCAGCAGCGAGACCGCCACGGTGACCCGTGCACGCCCCGCACGGATCGAGCGGTCGACGCCCTCGCGCTGCGTCAGGAACGCGGGCGCGCGCGGCGCGGGCCGGTCGCCGCCGCGCGAGATGCGCCCGTCGAAGAGCACGAGGAGCGCCGGGAGCCCGACGACCATCGTCACGAGCGCCAGCAGGATGCCCGCGCCGGACACGGTGCCGAGCTCGCGGAGCCCCTGGAACTCCGTGAACCACGCGAGCAGGAAGACGCCGGCGGAGGTGAGCGCGCCGCTCAGGTTGCTCGGCACGGCGGTGCGCATCATGTGGACCACCGCCTCGCGAACCGCCAGGTGCCGCCGCGCCTCGACGTACCGGGCCACCATGTGGATGCCGTAGTCGAGCCCCACGCCCACGAGCACCAGCATGAAGACAACGCTCAGGAGGTTGAGCCGGCCGTAGATGAGCGCCGCCGACGCGTAGGTCAGCGCGCACGCCGCGAGGAACGGGATGACCGCGAGCAGCGGCAGCTTCACGCCGCGGAACACGGCCATGAAGAGGCCCACGCAGAGCACGAGCCCGACCGCGCTCGACAGGTTCATGTCGACGTGGGTCGTCGCCATCTCGTCGGCCTGCAGCACCGGCTTGCCAGTCAGCCCGATCGCGACGAGCGGCACGCGCGCCTGGACCTCGGCGATGGCCGCGCGGATCTCCGCCAGCGGCTCGTCGATCACCTCGAAGCGGCTGAAGTCCTTGCGCGGCATCACCGCGACGAAGAGGAGCCGCCCCGAGTCGCTGGCGAGGTAGCGGTCCTCGCGCGGGGCGCCAAGGCCCGGCGCCTCGCCCGGTGCCGCGGCGGCGATCGCCTCGAGCTCGACCACCGCGGCCGCCGCCTCGCGCTCGGCCTCGGCGCGCGGCATGAACAGCGCGCCCACCCCGAGCCGGTCGAGCCGCCGCCCGGCGTCCGCGAGCACCGTGCCCGCGCCCGCGTCGGCGGCGAGCAGGGGAAGCGCGTCGCGCGCCTCCGCGAGCCCGCGCAAGTCGGCGTCGGGCATCGCCCAGGTCGCGAGCCGCATCTGCTCGGGGGCTGTGACGCGCGAGCACACGCGGTCGACGTGCGGGCTGCCGCGCAGGCGCGCGTCGAGCAGGTCGACGGCCCGCTGCGCCTCGCCGAGGTGCGGCTCGCCGTCGGGGCCCGTCGTGTCGACGACGATCCACGCGTACTCGAGGTCGCCGAACTCGCGGAGGAAGCCCTTGTAGGCGCGGACGTATTCCTGGTCGTCCCCCATGAGCGAGTCGGTGTTCGCGTCCATCCGGACGCGATCGGCGCTCCACGCCCCCGCGATCGCCGCGGCCGCCAGGAGGGCCAGCACCACGCGTCCGGGCGCCGCGCAGATCACGGCGGCAAGTCGGTCGAGGAACGCGTGTCGCATCGGTCAGCCGTCCCTCGTGGGCGTCATGGGACGCTCGATTCTAGGGCCGCGCCGGGTGGAGAACCTGTCGATACCCCGGCCCTTCGCGCGGAGCGCCCGCAGACTGCCGAGATGCCGTTCCGCAGCGGAACCGTCGCCTACTCGCGCTTCGGGGTCTCGGGAAGCCTCCCGGACGACGCCAACGACGCCGCC